>Ga0335074_10000129_pt1 | contig 123749 bp, 117 predicted proteins | sample Lox_Sample_23_FD_206715 | JGI IMG/M metagenome (GOLD analysis project Ga0335074, IMG submission 206715) | Soil microbial communities from Loxahatchee National Wildlife Refuge, Florida, United States - Lox_Sample_2.3 | ecosystem: Environmental > Terrestrial > Soil > Wetlands | place: USA...
TCCACCTTCGCCAAGGCTTCGGTGGACACCCTTCGCTGTCTTCCGCGCGGGGTGGCCTGCCACCCGAAGCTGCGCAGCAGCGAAGGGTGGTGGAGCTGAGCGGAATCGAACCGCTGGCCTCCTCATTGCGAACGAGGCGCTCTCCCAACTGAGCTACAGCCCCAATCCGCGCGGGGCGCTGTTCTAGGAAGTGAGGCCCGGCGCGTCAAGCGCAGCCATGCCTGCGGTCGGACGCCCCCTCAGTCCAGCCCTTTCAGAGCGTCCAGCGGGTCGGCCTTGCCGGCTTCGACGTCTTTCACCGCCACGGCCGGATGGCCGACCGTGGCGTCGCCGCTGGCTGTCCAGGCGTCGGCGATCAGGTCGCGGAGTTCGTCCACGCTCGCCGCCAGGCGCTCGACGACAAAGGCTTTGCCTTTCGGGTCGCTGGCGTCGAACGCATGAACTTTTTCCAATGTGTAGAGCGGCGCAACCTGCGCCTGCGTGGCGAGCAGATAGGTGCTGACGCGGGCCTGGATGGGACCGCTTCCCGCCACATAGGGCCGAACGGCGGCCTGCACGTCGGCTTCGCTCACATTGGCGCGCACGAAGGCGCCTTCGAACCGTGCATGCAGCCCTTTTGCCGTCGTAAACCCTTTGGGGTTCGGAAAATTCCCCCAGCCGTCATAATGCACCGAGACGTGCAGCGGCTGGGTCCCATCGCCTACGAAATGGGCCCAGTAACCCAGATCGCGGATGGTGAGCGCTTCGCGCAAAGTCCGATCGCGACGGTACCAGGCGCGCGCATCGTTGGTCTTGGCCAACTTCTCGCCGGCAGCGTCGACGCGCCAGTAGGCGAAATCCTTCACCAGCTGCTGCCAGCCGTCGATGATCGAGTAGGGGAGATAGCCTGCCTTGTATTCGTCCGTATTCACCGCGCGCAAGGCTCTGTCATATTCTTCGCGCGTCGCCGGCAAGGCGCCAAGCGACGGACCTTCCGGAATTTTCTGGTCGTCCGACGCATCGACGAAGTGTCCCGGATCCAGATCGCGATCGTGCGGATCGCCGCTGCCGCGCGAACGATCCGGCTCGCGCGCGAGTTCGCCCACCTGCCATACGACGTCGTCGCTGCGGATGAATTCGGGAAGCGATGGCGGAAGATCGCGTATCGCCAGCACGCCGATGATGCGATGCCCCGTCGAACCCCATGCCAGCGCATTGTGCGGCGAAAGTGACAAAAGACCGACTGTTGCAAGCGCGAACGCTACGCGCATGCGGCTGTCTGAACTCATGCAAAATTCCCTCTGCGCACAAATCTGCACGCCGATTGTTAAAGCCCTGTGACAGTTGTTGTGCTGCATCACTTAGCAGCCGCAGCGCGACTTAAACATCTTCTTCACAAAACCGTAAACCTACTGTCGCGCGCCCATGTTTTCTGGCCGTAGGTGGTGGGATCACACGCGGCGCGTGAGCGGCGTCGTGGCATTGGGGGGATTTCCATGCGTCGATGGGACGACGGCGATAGCGCGCGTGCGCGCATCGAGATCATCCCGATGATCGACGTGATGATGTTTTTGCTAGTTTTCTTTGTACTTATCAGCATCAACGTCATTCCTGCTCTCGGCTTGAAGACGACGCTCCCCAATTCGAAGGCACCCGAGAAGCTCGAAATTCGCAAGCACGTGGTGATCACGCTCGCGCGCGACGGCACGCTCGAAGTCGACGGCCAGCTGACCGCGCTCGCACAGCTTGGCGCCATCCTTGTCGCCAAACGCGCCCAGAACCATGACATGGACATCACCATCAACGGCGACGAAGGGGTGACTCTTCAACACCTTGTCGACGTTTTCGACGTCCTGAAAGCAGAAGGCTTCGACGACGTGGCGATCGCCACGAAGAAGCCGTCGTGAGCCATGGAAGGCGGTATTTCATGGCGTCACATACTCGCGCTGCTCATCACGCTGACGTCGGCCTGGCTGATCTGGAACGGCACGCATCTGGTCCTGACCGAGGCCGATCACTCCCCGCGCACGCCCGTGATGCATGTTTCGCTGGCGAAGCCGCCGGCGCCTCCGGTTCCCGTTCCGCCGAAGGTCGTGCCCAAACCGCCCAAGCCGATCGTGCAGAAACAGATCGCTTCGCGCACGCCGGTCGAGACATCGCCGCATGCGATCGGCGCGCCCGTAACGAATGCGCCGGTCGCCTCACAGAACGCGAATCCGTCGCCGCCGGCACAGCCCGCTCCCGCCGCGCCCGCCGAGAATATTTCGCTCGAGCTGGCTTACGAAGCGAGCGTTCACGCCGCGATCGAGCAGGAAAAGCGCTATCCGATGTCGAAGGACGCACGCCTTGAACAACCCAGCGGCACCGTTGTGCTCTGGGTCACGCTCGACCGCGCGGGCGAGCTCGAAGACGTCTCCATCGAGCAGTCGGCCGGCGGCATTCTCGATCGCGCCGCCATCGAAACCGTGCGCCGCACCACCTATCCGCCCTTTCCGTCGGGCATCTGGCCGAACGATTCCAAAGCCAGGCTGAAAGTACCGATCCACTTCTCGCCGCAGTAAGAGCCGCAATTTTCTCAGTCGCGTTGAAATCGAAAGAGGGGAACATGAGAAACCGAACCAAGCTCGTCGCATTGCTGCTGGCCAGCGCCAGCACGATCGGCATCGCGCAAACGGCAAACGCGCAGTCGAATTCCGTCAATCTTCAGCTCGCCAGCGCGTCGACGCAGATGGCGACGCCCGAATTCGTATCCGTGACCGCTGCCGATTCGCAGAGCGGGGGTGATGCAGGCGGCACGGCCACGGGCAACGTCGGCACGATCGATGTGCAGGGCGCAGGCACGACACTCGGCAACGGTTATATCGTTCCCGAGGACGGCCCCAAGGAACGCTCGACGGTCACGCATCAGGGAATCGAGAACATGATTCCCACGGCGAACCCGTACCAGATCATTTCGATTCTGCCGGGCGTCAATCAGTTCCAGGACGATCCGCTGGGCCTCTCCGGCGGCACGATCCGCGTGCGCGGTCTGACCGCCGCCGAAATGGGCTTCACGGTCAACGGCGCGCCGATCAACGACTCCGGCAACTTCGCCGTCTATCCGAACGAGCTCATCGACGCGGAAAACGTCGAACAGATGTGGGTGACGCAGGGTTCGACCGACATCGACGCACCGCATGTGGGCGCATCGGGCGGCAACATCGGCGTCGTGACGCGCGCGCCGCTCGACTACTTCAACGTCCGCGCCGAGGAAACGGCGGGCCAGGATTCGCTCCTGCGCGAATTCGTCAGCCTCGACACCGGTTGGGTCGGCGACTTCAAGGGCTTCGGTTCGGTCTCTTTCACCGACGCGGATAAGTGGCGCGGCGACGGCAGCGACCGGCGCTGGCACTCGGACGGCAGCCTGCTGTATCAATTCCTGCCGCACAGCTCCATCGGATTGATCTGGGCCTACAACAACGGCCTCAACGACGAATATCGCTCGTATGGCGGCGCCTATGAATATTATCCGGGCGACTACGAAGTCGGCAGCTCCGGCCATACCGCGCTGCAGACGTTCGAGGAAATCGGCAGGAAAGCCGACTACGACACGTTTTGGGGCAGCGGGGCGAATTATCCGATCAATCTCTACGGACCTTACGAGAAGACCACGCCGACGTGCAACACGGGACCCACGTCCAATACGCCGATCTGTCTCGTCGCCAATCCCGACTTCCCGCAGACCCAGACGACCAACGTCACCAACTACTGGAAGCTCAACCTCAATCCGTTCAAGAACGCGCTCGTCACCGCGCCGCTGCATGTCCAGTTGACGGATGATTTGCGCTGGGAAACGAACGGCTATGTCTGGTACGGCGACGGCGGCGCAGGCTTCGGCACCACCGAACAGGAAGGCTACAGCATCGTCGACGGCTGGACGGTCGGCACGGCCTACGGCAACGCGCCCGGCAGCCAGAACGAAATCCTGCTCTACGAATACGAGCACACCCTGACCTGGCGTCCGGGCGTCACCTCGAAGCTCGTGTACGACTACGACAACTTCACCTTCATGGGCGGCATCTGGTACGAGCACGCCTCGCAGAAGCAGAACGAGCCGTTCTCGATCGTCAACGCGGACGGATCGCCCTGCAACAACGCGCCGAATACGATCTCATCGTGCAATCTCATCGGCACCAGCGCCTACGGCACGGGTCCGGTGGAAGGCTATAACGACAAGGTCGATTCCGTCGGCCAGGCGGCCTATATCGAATCCACCGGCCGCTTCATGGACGACGCGCTGAAAATCACCTTCGGCCTGTCGCTGCGCAACATCGATCGTTCGGACCACACCTATCAGCCGGTCTGCGCCGACAGTCCCTCCCTGGCGTACCAACCCGGCTATACGTCCGGCGCGACGCACACTTGTGCCGCTGTCGCGACGACGGCGGCGTTCCTTGACTCGTCCGCTTATAATTTCTTCGGCGGACCGACCATCGGTGCGGCAGCGGCCTACGCGGCGATGCAGCGATACGCCGTCAACCCGCATGTCAGCTACACGCGCATGCTGCCGGAACTCAACCTGACGTACGATCTGGATCCGTTCCAGCAGATCTTCGCCGACGTGGCGACCGGTTATCGTACGCCGTCCACCAACAATCTGTGGACGTTCAATTCCGCCGGTACCGTCATGGAATCGACGGACGTCAAGCCCGAATTCGATACGACCTGGGAAAGCGGCTATCGCTATCACGGCGATTTCCTGACGGCGTCACTCAATGCCTATCTGCAGGACATCACCAACTACCAGGCGACCGTCTATATCGATGAGTATGACGACGTCTCCACCAATATCGGCGGCGTGAAGATCTTCGGTCTCGACGGGGAAGTCGGCACCAAGCCGTGGCACGGCTTCACGTTCTATGGGTCCGGCGAGTTGCAGAAGAGCGAACTCGGCAGCGACATCGAGGGCGGATATTGCGGTCAGAGCGGCGTAAGCTGTCCCGGCGGCGCGGCCGGCGCCATCGTTTACGTGCCGACGAAGGGCAAGCAGCTCGTCGACACGCCGGACTGGATCGTGTCGGCCTCGGTCGGCTATTCGCAGGACGGCTTCTTCGGCGCCGTCACGCCGCATTGCTATGGTCAGCGCGCAACCGCACTCGCAAACGACGAGTTCGTGCCCGCAAACTGCGTGGTGGATGCGACAGTGGGATATCGCTTCGCCGACGGCTGGGGCGTGCTGCGCAACGCCACGCTGCAGCTTTTCGCGCTCAACCTGTTCGACAGCTCGTATCTGGGTCAGATCACGACCACGGGCGATACCAACGCCAAGACGATCAACAATGCCTATGTCGGCGGCACCGGCACGCCGGCCACCATCACGGGCGGCGACAGCTCGACGACCAACTATGCGGCGAAACCCGGCTCGCCGCTCTACATCGGCGTGAGACTGAACGCCAATCTGAACTAGCAGACGGGGGGCAATGCGGGGAGGCGACGTGCCTCCCCGCATCTTTTTCTGACACGGAATCTGTGGAGTTAGGGTAATGCTTGAAGTTCTTCATGCGGCCGTCGCGCCGGTCATGGCCGGACAAAACGTTGCGGCCGCTGGCGGAACGACGATGGGAACGCCCGGACCTGGCCTTTTCCAAGGCTTCAACATCCGCCTCGAATTCCTCCACGACGTGGTGTTCTACATTCTCTACGCCATGAGCGTGATCGTCACGTTCGTCGCCATCGAGCGCACCATCTTCTTCTGGTTCGCGCGCGGCCACGCGCTCAGGCTCGAGCGCGCGCTGAAGCCGGGCGTGCATTCGTTCGACGAAGTGCCGAAGGGCCTGCTCAACTCGCGCCAGCCCGCGGCCGTCGCCATCGACGAAGTCCGCGCCCGCGGCGCCGACATCAAGTCGCGCGGCGATCTCGAGGATGCAACCGACACGGCTTACATCCATGCGAAATACCGCTTGAAGCAGAACATGTGGCTGCTCGACACGATCATCACCGCGGCGCCGCTGCTGGGCCTGCTCGGCACCATCCTCGGCATCATCGATACGTTCCGCACGCTCGCCCAATCGGGCATCTCCGATCCTTCCGCCGTGTCGAAGGGTATCGGCGTGGCGCTTTTTGCCACGGCCATCGGTATCGCCACGGCGCTTTACGCGCTTTTTTTCCACAATCTCTTCCAGGCGCAGACGGCGCGCATCCTGGACATCATCCGCATCATCCTGATGCGCGTCGGCTTCGTGCAGCGGGCGGGCTAGATCGCTCCCGCCCCGCCGCGCACGCCGCTGGCTCCCTCCGGCATTGCGCGCCGCCTGCCGACGCCAAGGCCTCGGCGGCTTTGCACCAAGTCCTCCGAAGCTGCGGAGCAGCGAAGGCGGAGGGAGGTGACGCGGAGCGCGGGAGAGGCCTCGCTTGCGGCGGCCCGGACCCCATGTCTAAAAGGGGGATGCCTTGGGCCGATTCGCGCGCCCGCCGGGAGACAAACGGCCCCCTATGGTAAATCCTATCATCTGGCTCCTGCAGGAGCTGATCAGCCTTTACTGGTGGATCGTCATCATTGCCGTGGTGATGAGCTGGCTGGTCGCATTCGGCGTGGTGAACACGTTCCATCCCATCGCCCGTGGCGTGGTGCGTTTCCTGGACGCGGTGACTGAGCCCGTATTCCGCCAGGTCCGCCGCGTAATCCCGCCCATCGGCGGCCTCGACCTTTCGCCCCTGATCGTGCTCATCCTGCTGGAGTTTCTGAGCATGTCGATCGACTACGTCTATATCCACTATATGTGAGCGGGCATGCGGCTTGCCGTGCGCCTCACGCCCAAGGGCGGCCGCGACGCCGTCGAGGGTTGGATCGCGGGCGCCGACAATGCGAAGCTTCTCAAAATCCGTGTGGCCGCTCCTCCCGAAGCGGGCAAGGCCAACAAGGCGCTGATCGCGCTCATCGCGGAGACGTTCGGCGTCTCCCGATCGGCGGTGACGATCGCCAGCGGAGAAACGGCGCGCCTGAAGCTGATCGACATTGAGGGCGATGCGAAGGCGATCGCCGAAAAGCTTCGGGCGATAGGATGGTGTGAATGACGGCGCAGATCATCGACGGCAAGGCATTTGCGGCAAGGCTCAGGGAGCGGGTGGTCGCGGAAACGGCGCGGCTGAAACGCGAGCACAATCTCGTGCCGGGACTTGCGACCGTTCTCGTGGGCGACGATCCCGCCAGCGAAATCTATGTCCGCAACAAGGGCAAGATGGCGCGCGAGCTCGGCTATCACGCCGTAAATGTGCCCATGCCCGCGACTGCGAGCGAAGTCGACGTTCTGGCGCAGGTGCGCGCGCTCAATGACGATCCCAGGGTGCACGGCATTCTCGTGCAGATGCCGCTGCCGAAGCAGGTGCGCGAAGCCGCCGTTCTCGACACGCTCGATCCTGCGAAGGATGTCGACGCGCTGACGCCGACAAATGCGGGACTGCTGCTCAGCGGCCGCGCCAAGCTCATTTCGTGCACGCCGGCGGGCGTCATGATGATGCTGAAGGAAACGCTGGGCGACATCGCCGGCCTCGACACCGTCGTCATCGGCCGCTCCCTGCTGTTCGGCAAGCCCGCCGCGCAACTGCTGCTTGCGGAAAACGCCACCGTCACCATGGCGCATTCGAAGACGCGGCATCTCCCCGAGCTCGCGCGCCGCGCCGACATTCTCGTCGCCGCGATCGGAAAGCCCGAATTCGTTACGCGCGACTGGATCAAGCCGGGGGCCACCGTCATCGACGTCGGCATCAATCGCGTCGTGAATGCAGAAGGCAAAGCGAAGATCGTGGGCGATGTCGCTTACGCGGAAGCGGCGGAAGTCGCCGGCCACATCACGCCGGTGCCGGGCGGCGTCGGCGCCATGACGATCATCTGCCTCATGCGCAACACGATGATCGCCGCCTGCGCGCAGAACAATCTGCCGCTGCCGAAACTCTGACCGGGTTGAGGCACAACCTTCTCTTTACTTCGTCATCACACGGGGCCGCGCTTTGCGCGGCATCCGGGTGATCCAATTCCATTGTGCGACGAAAATCGGGTCGCCCGGACGCGCTGCTCCGCGCACCGGGCGATGACGTCGGTGGGGGAACAGAATCAAAGCTGCTTCTTCAAATCATCCGCCAGCGCGGCCGGGCTCGCATCGTCGTCATAGGCTTTGACGAAATTGCCGTCCGGATCGAGCAGGTAGATCACGCTCGAATGATCCATCGCATAGTTTCCGCCGGCGAGAGGATGCTTCGCATAGTAGACGCGATAGCTGTGCGCGACTTTGGCGATGTCGGACGGTTTGCCGGTGAGGCCGACAAATTGCGGCCCGAACGCCGCGAGATAGCTCTTGAGTACGGACGGCGTGTCGCGCGCCGGATCGACCGTGATGAAGATGGGAACGAAACGGTCCGCCTGCGGGCCCAGCTTGCCGAGCGCGCTCGCAATCTTGGCGAGCGTCGTGGGGCAGACGTCCGGGCAAAAACTATAGCCGAAATAGAGAAGCACGAAGCGGCCGTGAAAATCGCGGTCGCTGCGGGGGCGGCCGTTCTGGTCGGTGAGCACGAAGGGCCCGCCGATAGCGGCGGTTCCGCTGCTGGGCCCGTACCGGTCGCCCAGCCGCCACAGGGCCGCGCTCGCCGCGACCGCGAGCACCAGGGCGCACAAAAGAAGGACGGTGGACGTTCGACGCATGGATATCCAAGACAGACGCGACGGCGCATTGATAGAATATCCGGACCCCGCCGCAAGGAGCCATGACGTCTCGCCCCTCATGAATCCCACGCTGAACGCAAGATGGCGCGGCTGGACCGCCGCCTGGAACACGCAACGCGATACGGACCGCTTCTCCGTCGCCTCGCTGGCACGGGGGCGCGTCAGGCTCAGAACGCTGAGCAATCTGCGCTGGCTCGCCATCGCCGGACAGTCGGCGACGCTGTTCCTCGTGCATTTCGGGCTGAATTATAAATTGCCGTTCATCGAATGCATGGTCGCCATCGCGATGAGCGCGCTGCTCAATGTCGGCCTTGCCGTCCTCTATCCGGCGACGCACCGCCTGACCAATCGCGAAGCGACGTTCTATCTTGCCTATGACATCGTGCAGCTGGCGGCGCTGCTCTATCTGACCGGCGGCATCGCCAATCCTTTTGCGCTGATGTTCCTGGCGCCCGTCGTCATCGCGGCGTCGACGCTCGATCTCGGCAATACGCTGATCCTTGCCGCTCTGGCCTTTGTGTCGGTATCGGTGATCGCCGTGGAGCACGCGCCGTTGCCGTGGGCCGCGAACGAACCCCTGCCGCTGCCGCCGCTTTATCTCGTCGGCATCTGGGCGTCGCTCGTCATCGGCATCGGATTCATGTCGATCTATGCCTGGCGAATCGCCAGCGAAAGCGCGCGCATGCAGGCGGGTCTTTCCGCCACTCAACTGGCGCTGGCGCGCGAGCATCGTCTCGCGTCGCTGGGCGCACTTGCAACCGCTGCCGCGCACGAGTTGGGCACGCCGCTCGGCACCATCGCCGTCGTCGCCCGCGAACTCGAACGCGCCTTGCCCGCGGATTCGCCCGAGGCCGAGGACGTCCGTCTCCTGCGCGCGCAGGCCGAACGCTGCCGCGGCATCCTCACGAGGCTCGCAAGGCCGGAGGAAGCTGCGCTCGGCGCCGCCGATCGTCTGCCCCTGGGCGCGTTGCTGGACGAGATCGCCAACGACTACCGCGGCGGCGACGTGGAGATCACGGTTGAGCTCGATCCCGGCGGCGACACCGAGCCCAAGGTCTGGCGCGTGCCGGAGCTGATCCATGGCTTGGGCAACATCGTGGCCAACGCGGCCGATTTCGCCTCCAGCCGCGTCCAGATCACGGCCCGCTGGACCATGGCCGACCTCAGGCTGCTCGTCGAGGACGACGGGCCGGGCTTCGCGCCGGAAATCCTGGAGCGGATCGGCGAGCCCTACGTGACCTCCCGGCCCGGCAGCTACGCGCTTGGCGAAACCCAGCTTTCGCCCAGCGACGCCTTCACCGGCCAGCAGGGCATGGGGCTGGGCTTTTTCATCGCCAAGACGCTGATCGAGCGGACAGGAGGCAGCGTCCGCGCCCGGAATCTGCAGGACGGGGGCGCCCGGGTGGCGCTGCGCTGGCCGCGTGGGGCGATCGATGGCGAGCGCCAGCCGGGCTCGACTGTGGCCTCCTGACGTGGAATTTCGTATGCTGGCGCTTGCCCTCGGGGCTCGGCGGCGCTATTGGCCCGCGCGCGAGGTGACCTAATGACGCTAGCCCCTACGACCGAAGACCGCACACTCCTGATTGTGGAGGACGACCGCCCCTTCCGCGAGCGATTGGCGCGCGCCATGGAAGCCCGCGGCTTCGGCGTCGTCATCGCGGAGACCGTGGCGCAGGGCGTGGCCCGGGCCAAGGAAGCCCCGCCGGCCTATGCCGTGGTCGACCTGAAGCTGGACGACGGCTCCGGCCTCGACGTGGTCGAGATGCTGCACGCGGTGAAGCCGGACGCGCGCGTCGTGGTCCTGACGGGCTTCGGCAATATCGCCACCGCCGTCGCCGCGGTGAAATACGGCGCCATCGATTACATCCCGAAGCCGGCCGACGCCGACGACATCCTGGCCGCCTTGCTGGCGCCGCCGGGCCATAAGCCCAGGCCGCCGGAAAATCCCATGTCGGCCGATCGCGTGCGCTGGGAACACATCCAGCGCGTCTACGAGCTCTGCGGCCACAACGTGTCGGAGACGGCGCGGCGCCTCAACATGCACCGCCGCACCTTGCAGCGGATCCTGGCGAAGCGAAGCCCGCGGTAGTTTCCTCCCCGCTATCGCGGGTGAGGAAATTCTTTCTGCATCTTCTTCGGCACCATCGCGAGCCAGCGGCGTTCGAGCATCGTTTTGAGCGTTGCGGGATCGAGCTTTTCGAGACGCGCCAGCAGGGCCGGATAATTCTTATAGTGATCGGTGATGTGGAACGTCGCGGGATCGGCCTGCAGAAGCATGTCGCGCTCGTCGATTGATGAGACTTTCAGCACGATCGAATCGTCTTCGCTGCGCAACCGCGTGAAGAACTTGTTCAGCAGGAGAATTGCGGGCGAACCATAGGACGAGCCTTCGCTCGTGCCCGGAAAGGTGAGTGCGATCTTCTTGAATTGCGCTTCCGTAAGGCCGCGCGACGCTTTCTTCGCTTCGGCCGCAGATTTCTTTTTCGCGGCCGGCTTCTTTTTCGTCTTCGTCATTCCGGACTCTCTCCGAGGATGCGCGTCGTATCGGCGGTGAGCTCGAGCGCGAGGTTGAGCCGTTCGGCGGCGACTTTTGCGAAGCTGAGCGTCACGGCTTTCCTGCGGCTCGCATGCAGCGTGGCGACCGGCGACGGCCGCACGATGGCGCCGCCATAGCGATCGGCGACGATCAGGCCCGTGTCGGCCGGCACCAGCTCATCGGGGAAGTCGGGCGGGATCGCGAAGTAAAAGAGCTCGCAGAACTCGCGATAGTCGGGCCATTTGACGTCCTGCTTGAGATCGCCGACGGCCACTTTGATCTCGACGCCCAGGATCGTGCCGTCGCCGCCCAGCGCCGCCACGTCGAGCCGTCGCCCGTTCGCCAGCGTGAATTCGAGGATCGGGCTGAAGCCCTCCTGCAGCAAAAGCCGGCTCACGCCGCGCGCCACATCCTGTGCGGTTATCGCCATGAGCGGCATAGGAACATTCCGGGAACGCCGGAGTCAATTGCGCGATCAGAAAAGATTCACCACAGAGGCACAGAGACACGGAGAAGAAAGATTCAACGCAGTGGACGCGGAGGTAACGCAGCGGCCGCAGTGGAATCGCGCGCGAAGCGCGCAGATACGTTCGCGACAGAAATGGCTGCGCGCTGACGCGCGCGAAACCTTCTCTGCGTAGCCCGCGAAACCACTGCGTTAAAATCTTTCTTCTCCGTGTCTCTGTGCCTCTGTGGTGAATCTTTTTTTGCTGCCTTGGCCGCCGCACCAGACAAAAAGGCCCGGACGATGCCGGGCCTTCTCGCAACCGAATTCGTTTGGACGATTTATTCCGCCGCGATGCGGACGATCTTCGCCTGGTCGCCGAAGTTCACCGATTGCAGGAACTTGATGCCTTCCTCCGCGATGTCGTCGCCCACCATGCGCTCGCCTTCCGCCTGGAGGCCTTCCATGTCGACATACATGCCGTAGAAGTTGCGGGTGCGGTCGGTGATGATGCCGGCGTTGAGCAGCGTCTTGATGAGGACGCGGAAGATGTTGGCCGATTCCTTCATCTGCTCGCGGCGATGCTCGTCGCCGAAGGCTTCCTGGATCGCGGCCATCGCCTCCTGCCATTCGATGCCCACTTCGGCATAGACGGCCTTCATCTGCTCGGGATTGATGAGGTTGAAGAGCAGCGTCTGGAAGCATTGCGCCGCCCAGTCCTCGACGATGTTGTGCTCTTCGGCGGACAGCTTCGGGATCGTGCGGTCGGCCCAGATCTTTCCGAATTTGTGGTGGAAGGCTTCGTCCGTCATCACGAGCTGGCAGAGCTTGACGAGCAGCGGATCGCGCGACTTCTGGAACAGCGTGGCGAACGCGCCCATGGCGAGGCCTTCGACCAGCATCTGCATGCCGACGATCTTCTTGTAGACCTCCGGCGCCAGCACGATGTCGGTGAGCAGCGTCTCGAGCGTCGGGCCGCAGGGCAGCGGCGTGCCCCAACGCGCCTTGATGTAGGCCGCAAACGCGGTGACGTGACGGGCTTCTTCGCGTGTCTGGTTGGCGGCGTATTCCTGGGCGCCCGGATCGCGCAGGATGTGGCAGAGCGACGCCGACAGCGCCAGCGCGCCCTGTTCGCCGTGCAGGATCGACGACAGCGACCAGCGCGCCGACTGGTTCGCGAAACGGACGTGCTGCGCGGGCGTCAGCTTTTCGCCCAGCTTCGTCGAGAAAATGGGGAAGAATTCATCGGGCAGGATTTGCTGCGTCGTCTGGTCGAACGGCGCGGTGAAGTCGATGTACTTCTTGTCGAGCGGATCCCAGAAATGGTCGTGCGTCGCCGAGATGATCTTGTCGAACGCCGTGGAGCGCCTGCCGTAGCGCTCGACGTCCAGCATGGCCGGAAAATCGTCCGGCGCCACCGCATCATAGGCATTGTCTTTGGTGATCTGCGCCATGGACTTCTCCTGTCGTCTGCCGAAACTACAATTATGACTAATGCGTCAGGAAAGTCAACAAAAATGACGCGAGTGTCAACAATTATGACTCGACGTCAAGATTTTGATTTAGATGGATATTTCACCTTGGCAATGGCCTCGGGCAAACCCGCTTGGAGCCCGCCGCTCGCGGATGCGATTACAGCGTGCCCTTCGTCGACGCCACCTGACCCTCCAGCCGATCATCCGGCGCGATCGCCTGGCGCAGCGCGCGCGCTGTCGCCTTGAAGCAGCTTTCGACGATGTGGTGGCTGTTCTCGCCGTAGAGGTTTTCGACATGCAGGCACAGCCCTGCATGCTGCGACAGCGCCTGGAACCATTCCTTGAACAGCTCCGTGTCCATCTCGCCGAGCTTCGGTGCCGGCACCTTCACGCGCCAGACGAAGTAAGGCCGGTTGGAGACGTCGACTGAAGCGCGCGTCAGCGTCTCGTCCATCGGAATATGCGCCGAACCGAAACGCGTGATGCCCGCATAGTCGCCGAGCGCTTTCCTGATCGCCTGGCCGATGACGATGGCCGTGTCTTCCGTCGTGTGATGGAAGTCGACATGCAGATCGCCCTGCGCCCGCACTTTCAGGTCGATCATGGAATGGCGGCCGAAGCTCTCGAGCATGTGGTCGAGGAAGCCGATTCCCGTGTCGATGTCGCAATCGCCGGCCCCGTCGAGGTCGAGGGAAACGGCAATCTCGGTCTCGCGGGTTTTGCGCTCGACAGTGGCGGTGCGCATGGGAATCTCCGTGTCCAGACGGATGTTAGATACCAAGCGTGGCGGCGGGGTTAAAGGCCGGCTCCGAGGCTAAACGGCGCCGTCACCGGCGTTTCGCCGTGGACGCCCATCACGGCGAGCGCGTTTGTCCTTGGGCAGGCGTTCAGGACGACGCGGCTGGTGGGATTGGCGATGGGCGGCTTGAACCAGGCAAAGCCGGCTTCGACCTCGGCAGCCTCCAGCGACAGCGCGCAGGCGAGCCGTTCAGGGCTGTCCCTGGAGCGCGGATGCCAGGCTTTGGCCGTCTCGTTGAGCCGCGTCTCGAAATGGTTGGAGGCGCAGACGCGATCGCCGTCCAGCTCGCGCACGGCGACATCGGTCTCGGTCCGCTCGACGACGCAGCCTTCGCCGAGACCGGCCAGGATGAAGATCGCAGGCACGGCGATCGGCGCGCGCGACAGCATGCGTTTGGCGGAGGCGTAGTCGGGCGCGGTCTCGAACGCGCGGCGCAGGAGATGCGCGGCCGGCAGGCCCATCCCGGCTCCGGTATCGATGCGGTTCTTCGCCCAGTCGAGCGCAAGCGTACGCCCATGCCGTCGCATCGGCGCCTGGTTGATGGCGGCCGCGAAACGCCCCGGCGCCATCGCATGATAGATGCCGCTCATGGCGGGCCAGGTGACGTTGTAGAAATCGCCGGCCGGACCCGACTGGTGCGCCACCACGAGATGTTCGCCCAGCGCCGGGAATTTCCAGTCGAGCACGCGACGGAGCACGACATCATCGCCGACGCGGAAAGCGCCGCCGGTGCAGCCCCACTCGAAGCAGATGTTGAGCGTCGTCACGCCCTTGATGCCGAGCAGCGCTTCAAACGCGCCGATCTCCGCGCGATAAGGATTGTCGGTGCGCGCGAGCCAGGCGCGCGAGGCGCGATCGGTGAAAGGAAAGGCCATCGTGCTCGCGAGCCGCGAGGCGGTGCCGAACGTTTCCGTCGTCGCCTTCGCCAGCGCTTTCGCCTTGTCGGGAAAGCGGATGAGAAGTTCGAGCGGCGTGCCGTCCCGGATGTCGACGAAGGGAATCGAAGGAAGTCCGGTCATCAGCGTCCGCGTCATCTGACAAAAGACTGTCGCAATTCTGCAATACAGAATCCACTACGAGAAGAGGGCGGGATAATGTCAGCAAGATATGCGGTCTTCTTTGCGCTGGCGCTTGCCTGCGCGTCAAGCAATGCGCTCGCGGACGACGATTGCCGGCTTTCGCGGCTGGCTACGTTGGACATCGGCACGGAAAATCCCCAACGCATCATTGTGCCGGTGACCCTCAACGATCACCAGATTCCAGTGGTGCTCGACACCGGTGCTCCAACCAGCATGCTCTTGAACAATGAAGCGAACGACCTCGGCCTCGACCGCCAGATGTTCGCCGTCGGCTTCGAATACAAGATGCTGAACGGGACGCGCGTGCGCGACGAAGCCATCGCGCCGACCTTCTTGATCGGCGGCATGAAAGGCACGAATTTCCGTTTCGGCATTCTGCCCGATCGCTTCATTGAGCCGCCGGCCGTGGGACTTTTGGGCGCGGACATTGCGCGCAATTACGACGTCGAACTCGATTTCGCGCAGAACAAGATGATTCTCTTCGCGCGGCATCATTGCAGGGGCCGGGTCGTCTATTGGACGAAGCAGCCTTTTGCGGTCCTGCCGTTTCATTTCGATCCCGGCCATCACATGGTCGCCGACGTGAAGCTCGACGGCGTGTCGCTGACCGCCATCGTCGATACCGGTGCGCCGCCCGCCGTGTCGATGCCGCTGCCGTTGGCGCGGCGCGAATTCAGCTGGAGCGACGATCCGGCCCAACTCCATCGCATCGCGGGCAAACATTCGCCCTACACCTATCCGTTCGGTGTCCTGTCGCTCGACGGTGCATCGGTGCATCAACCGACCGTGTGGCTGTCTGAAAGCAACGGAGGCATCGGCCCTGATGCGCTTGTCGGCCTTGCCGCGCTCAGGGCCTTCCACGTCTACATTTCCTACGAAGACCAGGCGATCTATCTGACCGCGCGCGACGCGCGTTAGCCGGAGTTCCCCGGCTTTTTCGCCTGGAGTTGCAGCGGGCTACCTCACGTCCTATCTGAACGTCCGACGACGTTTCAGGATCAAGGCCATGCCCAAGCCCAAAGACGAAGCCGAACGCTGGCGCTCCACCACCATTCTTTCCGTCCGCAAGGGCGGCACGGTCGTCATCGCGGGCGACGGGCAGGTGACGCTCGGCGCCACGGTGATGAAAGCCAATGCGCGCAAGGTCCGCCGCCTGGGCAAGGGCGATGTCATCGCGGGTTTCGCGGGCGCCACGGCGGACGCGTTCGCGCTGTTCGAGCGCCTTGAATCCAAGCTGGAACAGCATCCGGGCAATCTCGCGCGCGCCTGCGTGGAACTGGCGAAGGACTGGCGCACGGAACGCTATCTGCGCCGCCTCGAAGCCATGATGATCGTGGCCGACGCCAAGGCCTCGCTCATCCTCTCCGGCACGGGCGATGTGGTGGAACCGGAAGACGGCGTGGCCGGCATCGGTTCCGGCGGGCCGTTTGCGCTCGCCGCCGCCCGCGCGCTCCTGCCGCTCGATCTTTCCGCGGAAGAGATCGCGCGGCGTGCCATGAAGATCGCCGCCGACATCTGCATCTACACCAACGACAATCTCGTCATCGAAAGCATTCCATGAGCAGCTTCACGCCGCGCGAAATCGTTTCCGAACTCGACCGCTTCATCGTGGGCCAGGGCGAAGCCAAGCGCGCCGTCGCCATCGCGCTGCGCAATCGCTGGCGGCGTCAGCAGCTCGGCCCCGAATTGCGCGAAGAAGTTTTGCCCAAGAACATTCTCATGATCGGACCGACCGGCGTCGGCAAGACGGAGATTTCGCGCCGTCTTGCCAAGCTCGCGCAGGCGCCGTTCCTGAAGGTCGAAGCGACGAAATTCACCGAAGTGGGCTATGTCGGCCGCGACGTGGAACAGATCGTGCGCGATCTTCTCGAGATCGGTATCGCGCAATTGCGCGACAGGCGCCGCAAGGACGTGCAGGCGCAGGCCGAGGATCGTGCCGAAGACCGCGTCGTCGATGCGTTGACGGGCGGCAGCACCAGCAGCACGACACGCGAAAGCTTCCGCAAGAAGCTGCGCGCCGGCGAACTCGACGACAGGGAAATCGAGATCGACATGCGCGAAGCCGGCGGCGGTCAGCCCCTGTTCGAGATTCCCGGCATGCCCGGCGCGCAGATCGGCATGGTCAATCTCTCCGACATGCTGGGCAAGGCGTTCGGCGGCAAACCGAAGAAACGCCGCATCACGGTGGCGGCCGCGCGCGATCCCCTGGTGGCGGAAGAAGCCGACAAGCTTCTCGACAACGACGCCGTCATCCGCGACGCCATCGATGTGGTCGAGCAGAGCGGCATCGTCTTCATCGACGAGATCGACAAGATCTGCGCCCGCAGCGAATACAGAGGCGGCGGCGACGTCAGCCGCGAAGGCGTGCAGCGCGATCTTCTGCCGCTCATCGAAGGCACGGTGGTTGCCACCAAGCACGGCAGCGTGAAGACGGACCACATCCTCTTCATCGCCTCGGGCGCGTTCCACACGGCGAAGCCTTCGGATCTTCTGCCGGAGCTGCAGGGCCGCCTTCCCATCCGTGTCGAACTGAAGGCGCTCAGCCGCGACGATTTCCAGCGCATCCTCACCGAACCCGAAGCCAGCCTCATCAAGCAATATGTGGCGCTGATGGAGACGGAGGGCCTGAAGCTCGATTTCACCGAAGACGGCATCTCGGCAATCGCCGATATCGCGGCCCAGGTGAACGCGAGCGTCGAGAATATCGGCGCGCGGAGGCTTCAGACCGTGATCGAGCGCGTGCTCGACGACATCAGCTTCTCGGCCAGCGAGCGCACCGGCGAAACCGTGCGCATCGACCGCGCCTACGTGCTCGAGCGCGTGGAGGAGCTGGCGAGGGACCAGGATCTGTCCAGATTTATTCTTTGAAGGACAGTCTTGCCGGGAAGGATGGTCTTGCTGGGACCGCCGGCTTCCAGCCGGCATCTGTGAAACACAGCAGACCTTTCAGCATTGGCACGGGTGTCACCATGCCGGCTGGAAGCCGGCGGTCCCAGCAAGAATCCTTTCGACAGAATCCGCCCCGTTGACCCCGGGGATTTTCCTTGCGAGAGAGGGGCCGTATCCGGTCGAGGGCCTGCCATGTCGATGTCCAACTATCTTTTTACCAGCGAAAGCGTGTCCGAGGGGCATCCCGACAAGGTCTGCGACCGCATTTCCGACGAAGTTGTCGATCTGTTCTTCCGCGAGGGCCCCAAGAGCGGCCTTTCGGAGTGGGACATCCGCGCCGCCTGCGAAACGATGGCGACGACGAACCGCGTGATCATTGCCGGCGAGACGCGCGGGCCCAAGCACATCATGGTCGACAATGTCATCGAGGTCGCTCGCAAGGCGATCAAGGACATCGGCTATGAGCAGGACGGCTTCCACTGGCGCAACGCCAACATCGAAGTGCTGCTGCACGCGCAGTCGCCGCATATCGCGCAGGGCGTCGACGCCTCCGGCAACAAGGACGAAGGCGCGGGCGACCAGGGCATCATGTTCGGTTACGCCTGCCGCGAAACGCCGGAACTGATGCCGGCGCCGCTTCTCTACAGCCACAAGATTCTCCGCCTGCTCGCGGAAGCCCGTCACAGCGGCAAGGAACCGAAGCTCGGTCCCGACGCGAAAAGCCAGGTGACGCTGCGTTACGCGGACGGCAAGCCCGTCGAAGCGACGCAGATCGTGCTGTCGACGCAGCATCTCGACGCGAAGATGACGTCCGAAGATGTGCGCGCCGTCGTCGAACCCTACATCCGCAAGGCGCTGCCGAGGGACTGGATCACGGACGAGACCGTGTGGCACGTCAATCCGACGGGGGCATTCGTCGTCGGCGGCCCCGACGGCGATTGCGGCCTGACCGGCCGCAAGATCATCGTCGACACCTATGGCGGTGCGGCGCCGCACGGCGGCGGCGCGTTCTCCGGCAAGGATCCGACGAAGGTCGACCGTTCGGCGGCTTATGCCGCGCGCTATCTCGCGAAGAACGTCGTCGCGGCAGGCCTGGCCGATCGCTGCACGATTCAGATTTCCTATGCCATCGGCGTGGCCGATCCGCTGTCGCTCTATGTCGACTTCCACGGCACGGGACGCGTGGACGAAGAGAAGCTGGCGGCCGTGCTGCCGCAGCTGATGAGCCTCAAGCCGCGCGGCATCCGCGAGCATCTGGGCCTCAACAAGCCGATCTATGCCCGCACGGCAGCCTACGGCCATTTCGGCCGCGAGCCCGATGCCGACGGCGGTTTCTCATGGGAACGCACCGACATCCTCGCGCCGCAGCTGAAGAAGGCGTTTTGATCGAACATCGCCGCAAGCTCTACGGCCGCCGCAAAGGGCCGAAGCTTTCGCCGCATCAGGAGCGTTTGCTCGAAACGCTGCTGCCCGAGCTTGCGCTCGCGCTCGAGGAGGCTCGCGATCCGAAGCGCTATTTCGCGAAGGCCGTCGACGACGTCTGGCTCGAGATCGGCTTCGGCGCCGGCGAGCATTTATTGTGGCAGGCGGCGCACCACCCGAACGTCGGATTGATCGGCGCGGAGCCCTACACCTCCGGCGTGGCGAAACTTCTATCGAAGCTGGCGGCGGGCGAGAGCGCGCCGGCCAATATCCGCCTTTATTCCGACGACGCACGCAACATCATCGATGCACTGCCCGATGCGTCGCTCGGGCGTGTGTTTCTTCTCTTTCCCGACCCGTGGCCGAAGACGCGCCATCACAAGCGCCGCTTCGTGCAGACGGAAACGCTCGATCAGCTCGCACGCGTGATGAAACAAGGCGCGGAATTCCGCTTTGCCAGCGACGATGCGGGCTATCTCACCTGGACGCTCGAACGCCTGACGGTACATCCGGCGTTTCAATGGACCGCCACGCGCGCCGAAGACTGGCACACGCGCACCGCCGACTGGCCGCAGACGCGCTACGAAGCGAAAGAACTGCATGGCAAACCGGCGTTTCTGAGATTTGTCCGGTGCTGACGAACGTCAGGCGTCGAGTTTCGCCGTCGTCCTTTCTCTCGTCTGTCGAACGGCAGGCTCGGCCGAAACGGGACGCACAGGTGCGGATACCTCTCCATCCGTGCGGAATTCGATCGACGGCAACGGCTCGTCGCCAATCGCCGCTTCGAAGGAGCGCAAGCGCTTGTAGATCGAAGTCAACTCCACCACCGTCGTCCAGGAATTGATGAGATACTGGAACGAACCGCGCACCTGGCCGAAGGCGTTGACGATCTGATTGAGCAAACCGAAGGTGATGACGCCGGCGATGACCGTCGGTCCGAGGAGGATCAACGGAAATATGGTGTCCGCCTGCAGATACAGATACCGGCCGACATTGAAATAGGCGAAGTGGAGGTAGAGCCGGAAATAGTTCTTTCGCACGGCCGCGAACAGCTCACGCACCGTCGGGGGCTGGGCGCGCGCGGTGCTGTCTTCGCCGTAGACGAGCTCTTTGCGGTAGGCTGCCTCGACGCGTTGGTTGCGAAATTCAATGCCCGGCAGCTTGATGCCGATCAGCGCGAGGATCCCGGTGCCGAATACCGACCACAATACGGCGCTGATGACGAGGGGCTGCGGGATCGCGCCCACGATGGGGAGCCGCGTGATGTGTGCCGAGAGTGTCATCAGCACCGGCAGGAAAGCGATCAGCGTCATCATGGAATTGATGAAGGAGACTCCGAGGCTTTCCGTCGTCGACGAGAAGCGCATCGTGTCTTCCTGCACGCGCTGGGCTGCGCCTTCGATCAGCCTGAGCCGGCCCCAATTGGCCGTGTAGTACTCGTTCATGGCCGTGCGCCACCGGAAGATATAGTGGCTGACGAAGAAGCTCGTCATCACGCCCACGGTCACCGCAAGAAGCGCGATGCCCGCGAAATCCATGAGTTGGCCGTAAAACGCGCCCGCCGTGACGTGCTTGGTATGCCCGAGCGCGGCCTGGACCATGTCCCAAAACGGTCCGTACCAGATGTTGATGGCTACGCTCACTTCAACTTCGAGATACACGACGAAGAGGATGAGTGCGGAGCCCAGGATGGACCAGCGCCACCACGGATGCGGCGCGAACCAACGCCAAAAGCCGGCGAAAAGCGCCAGTGCCGCAGCGAAATAGAGGTAGAACCACAGGAACGTCCCCGACCAAAACATTGCCACGTTGGCGACGGGCGTCTTGGGTCCCGCAAATCCGATGTCGCTGCCCAGGCGGCGGCCTATCGCGTACCAGAGGGCGACGGCAATGGCGGTCCAAAGAAGTGCCGAGCAGAAGAAGGGCTTCGGGCGGGGAAAGAAGGACTTGAACATGCGGGTGATCCGGTGATGACGATTGCGCATCCCCCGTCGCCGCACTCAATATCGTGGGCTCGACACAAGTTTTCCCGTGAATAGCGCGCAATGATGACTATGCGTGCGAACCGATACGCCCGCTTTGGGCTTGAAAATTATGGGGTGCGACGCGGTGCGCGCACGAACATTTGTTTTGCCATTTTTGATCAAATGTACTACACGTTTCGGTACAACCCCGACATTGCGAGGATGCTGTAGCGCCGAGGCCGCATGGCGCGTCTGCGCACGGCGTTCCGCGCGGGCCGGAACGGGCCGGAAAACGACGTATACGGACGAAAATCGCCCTGTTCCGCCCTGTTTTTCGAAACGGGGATTCGGCCTCGGTTCGAGGAAAGCCCTGCGGCACGCCGCTTTCCGGCACACCTGCGCGCACCCGAAAAAAACATCGCCCTGTTATTCACCCTGATCGCAGGGCGTTTCGGCAATGGCAACAAACGCCGACCTTGCGCTTTCCGGTCGAGCGGCCTATATCACTGCCCATTCCCGCACATCAGAAATGACGTTCGGTGGCAGTCTGAAAGGACCGCCGCGCGGGAAAGGTTTTTCCGTGGCCGGTCTCAGGCCGGTCGAGCAAGACAAGGATCGCGGCCATTCTCACGGCCATGTCGCATCTGGAACCGATCATCGCGCCCAAGGTGGAGGCCGCGGGCTACAGGCTCGTGCGCCTGCGTCTGATCGGCGGCAAGCGGAAGACGCTGCAGGTGATGGCCGAGCGGCCCGACGGACAGATGGATGTCGAGGACTGCGCGAACCTGTCGCGTGCGCTGTCGGAATTTCTCGACGCGGAAGACCCGATCGAAGGCGAATACGACCTCGAGGTTTCTTCGCCCGGCATCGACCGGCCGCTGACGCGCATCACCGATTTCGCGCGCTGGTCGGGCCACGAGGCGAAGCTCGAGCTGGCCGTGCCGGACGCCTCCGGCCGCAAGCGTTTCAAGGGCACGCTCCTGGGGCTCGACGGCAACGACGTCGTCGTGGATGCGGCCGGTACGCGGCTCAAATTTCCGTTCACGAACATCGCCGAGGCGAAGCTCGTGCTGACCGACAAGCTCATCGAAGAAGATTTGAAGGCGCGCAAAACGCCGAAGCAGTAGGAGAAAGACATGGCCGTTTCCGCCAACAGGACCGAGCTTCTGCAGATCGCGGACGCAGTGGCCCGCGACAAGTCGATCGACAAGTCCGTCGTGCTGCACGCGATGGAAGAGGCGATGCAGCGCGCGGCCAAGGCCCATTACGGCAGCGAGAACGAGATCAAGGTCGAGATCGATCCCAAGACGGGCGAGACGCATGTGTCGCGTTACCTGAACGTGGTCGAGCAGGTCGAGAACAACAAGATCGAGATTTCGCTCGAGGACGCGCGCATGCGCAACCCGGCCGCGCAGGTCGGCGACATCATCGCCGAGACGCTGCCGCCGGTCGATTTCAACCGCATCAACGCACAGAACGCCAAACAGGTGATCGTGCAGAAGGTGCGCGACGCCGAGCGCGAGCGTCAGTACGAAGAGTACAAGGACCGCATCGGCGAGATCATCCACGGCATCGTCAAGCGTGTGGAATTCGGTTCCGTCGTGGTGGATCTCGGCCGCGCCGAAGGCGTGGTGCGCCGCGACGAGATGATCCCGCGCGAGAGCTTCCGCACCGGCGACCGCATCCGCGCCTATATCTACGACGTGCGCCGCGAAACCCGCGGGCCGCAGATTTTCCTCTCCCGCAGCCATCCGCAGTTCATGGTGCGCCTCTTTGCGCAGGAAGTGCCGGAAATCTATGACGGCATCATCGAGATCCGCGCCGTGGCGCGCGATCCCGGCAGCCGCGCCAAGATCGCCGTGATTTCCAAGGACTCCTCGATCGATCCGGTCGGCGCCTGCGTCGGCATGCGCGGCGTGCGCGTGCAGGCGGTCGTGCAGGAGCTGCAAGGCGAGCGCATCGACATCATCCCGTGGTCGGGCGAGCCCGCGACCTTCATCGTCAACGCGCTGGCGCCGGCGGAAGTCTCCAAGGTCGTGCTCGACGAAGATACGCACCGCGTCGAAGTGGTCGTGCCCGACGAGCAGCTGTCGCTCGCCATCGGCCGCCGCGGCCAGAATGTGCGTCTCGCCTCGCAGCTCACCGGCTGGCAGATCGACATCCTGACCGAGCAGGAAGAATCCGAGCGCCGGCAGAAGGAGTTCGCCGAACGCACGCAGCTCTTCATGGAGGCGCTGGATGTGGACGAGACCGTAGCCCAGCTGCTCGCATCGGAAGGCTTCGCCAATGTCGAAGACGTGGCCTATGTGCCGCTGAACGACCTCGCCTCCGTCGAAGGCTTCGACGAGGAGACGGCGCAGGAGCTGCAGGCCCGTGCGCTCGAGCATATCGAAGCGCACAACAAACAGCTCGACGACAAGCGCCGCGAACTGGGTGTCGAAGACGCCGTCGCGGAAGTCGAAGGTGTGACGCCGCAAATGCTCGTGTCGCTGGGCGAGGCGGGCATCAAGACGCTCGACGACCTCGCCGGCTGCGCCACCGACGATCTCCTCGGCTATTACGAAGTGACGAAGGACAAGGAGCGCGTGCGCGTAACCGGCGCGCTCGAAGGCTTCGAGCTCACGCCGGACGACGCCAATGCGATCATCATGACGGCGCGCGTGAAGGCAGGCTGGATCGAGGCGCTGCCTGAGGAAGAAGACGTCGCGGAAGAAGGCGGCGAGACGGAGGAAGAGGGCGCGTGAACGCAGCCGACGACGTGACACGCGAAGACGAGGCAAGCGGCCGCGAACGCCGCTGCATCGTCACGGGCGAGATTTTGCCCGATGAAAAGCGTGTGCGTTTCGTCGTGGGGCCGGACAGTCGGATCGTCCCCGACATCGAAGAGAACCTTCCGGGCCGCGGCATCTGGGTGAAGGCGGAGCGGGCCCAGGTCGAGAAGGCTGTCGCGAAGAACCTCTTTGCGCGGGCGGCCAAGGCCGACGTCAAAGCCGATGCCGATCTGCCTGATCGTGTCGAACGGCTTCTGGTCCGCCGGATGACGGGCGATCTGGGGCTGGCGCGGAAGTCCGGTGTGCTCGTCTTCGGCTTCGACAATGTCGAACGCGCGCTTTCGGACCGGGTGCCTCCGGCGGTCCTGGTGGAGGCTTCCGACGGGGCGCCGGACGGGCGGCGAAAACTGAAGAATGCCTCTTTAAATCAAGGTGTTAAGGCCCATCTGATCGATGTCCTCTCGAGCGCCGAATTGGCCTTGGCCCTCGGCCGGGAGAATGTGATACATGCAGCCGTCAAACCGGGGCGGCTCGCGGAGCGATTGATCCTTGAAGCGGCGCGGCTTGAAGGCTTTCGGCCCGCCGGACGGCAAGGTGTCGGGCGGAAAGCCCCCGAAAAAGGACAAGAATGAGCGAGACGAACGACAGTTCTGCCCAGGCGGGACGCACGGGCAAGACCCTGTCACTCAAAAAGACGGAGACGTCGACCGTCAAACAAAGCTTCAGCCATGGCCGCACCAAAGCGGTGGTGGTGGAGAAGAAGCGCGCGCGCGTCGCACCCGGTGCCGCGCCTGCTGCGCCAGCCGCTGCCAAAGCGCCGGCCGCCGGCGAGAAGCCGAAAGCCGAAGCCGCGCCCTCCCAGACCGCAGCCGTCGCGCGCGACAACTCGCGCGCCGGCGTGGTCCTGCGTCAGCTGACCGACGAAGAGAAAGAGTCCCGCAGCCGCGCGCTTGCCGATGCACGCGTGCAGGAAGCCGAAGCGCGCAAGCGTGCCGACGCAGATGCGAAAACCCGCGCCGTCGAGGAGGCAAAGCTCGCGCAGGAGCGCGCCGCCGCCGATAAGCGCAAAGCCGAAGAAGATGCGCGCAAGGCCGCCGACGAAACCGCGCGCCGTCACGCCGAAGAGGAAGCCTCGCGCCGTCTCGAGAAAAAGGAAGAGGCGCCCAAGACCGACGCCCGTCCGACGGAAGTCGTGCGCGGCCGTACGCGTACGCAGGTCGAGGAAGAGGAAGAGGGCGGCGCCAAGAAAGCCGGCGGCAAAGCCGCTGCGCCCAAGACACCCGCCGTCGCGCGCAAAAGCCCCGATGCGCGCCGCAGAGGCAAGCTCACCGTCACCAAAGCGTTGTCCGACGACGACGAGCGCACGCGTTCGGTCGCCGCCTATCGCCGCCATTTGCAACGTGTGAACAGAGCCGGCCAGCAGCAGGCGCCCGCGCCCGCCGGCCCGCGCGAAGTGACGATCCCGGAACACATCGCGGTTTCCGAACTCGCCAACCGCATGGCCCGCAGAGCCGTCGACATCATCAAAGTGCTGATGAAGAACGGCATCATGGCGCAGATCAACGACGTGATCGACGCCGACACGGCCGAACTCGTCGCCGCCGAATATGGTCACACCGTGAAGCGCGTGGCGGAAGCCGACGTGCTCGAAGGTCTGCGTGGCGCCGAGGACGACGCCGGCACGCTGAAATCGCGTCCGCCGGTCGTCACCGTCATGGGCCATGTCGACCACGGTAAAACGTCGCTGCTCGATGCGCTGCGCAAGACGGATGTCGTCGCCGGCGAGGCGGGCGGCATTACGCAGCATATCGGCGCCTATCAGGTGCAGCTCAAATCGGGCGCCAAGATCACCTTCCTCGACACGCCGGGCCACGCGGCCTTCACCGCGATGCGCGCGCGCGGCGCGAAAGTCACCGACATCGTCGTGCTGGTGGTGGCCGCCGACGACGGCGTCATGCCGCAAACGGTCGAAGCCATCAGCCACGCAAAAGCCGCGGGCGTGCCGATCATCGTCGCCATCAACAAGATCGACAAAGCCGACGCCAATCCGACCCGCGTCAAATCGGAGCTCCTGCAGTACGAGATACAGGTCGAAGACATGGGCGGCGAAACGCTCGCCGTCGAAGTGTCCGCGACCAAAGGCACCAATCTCGACAAGCTGGAAGAGACGATCCTCCTGCAGGCCGAATTGCTCGATCTCAAAGCCAATGCCGACCGCACGGCCGAAGGCGCCGTGATCGAAGCCAAGCTCGACAAGGGCCGCGGACCCGTGGCGACCGTGCTCGTCCAGCGCGGCACGCTCAAGGTTGGAGACATCATCGTGGCCGGTTCCGAGTTCGGCCGCGTGCGCCTGCTCGTCAACGACCGCGGCGAAACGATCGAGTCGGCCGGACCATCGACGCCCGTCGAAGTGCTGGGCCTTTCGGGCGTGCCGGAAGCGGGCGACGAATTCGTCGTCGTGGAAAACGAGGGACGCGCCCGCGAAGTCACGGAATATCGCGCGAGGAAGCGCCGCGAGCAACGCTCGGCCGGAAGCTCGCGCCAGACGCTCGACCAATTGCTCAAGAGCCGTTCGGAAGGCGAGCAGCGCCTGCTGCCGCTCATCATCAAGGCGGACGTGCAGGGCTCGGCCGAAGCGATCCAGGGCGCGCTCGCCAAGCTCGGCACCGACGAAGTGGCCGTGCAGGTGCTGCAGGGCGGCGTCGGCGGCATCACCGAGTCCGACGTCATCCTCGCGCATGCGAGCGGTGCGGCCATCATCGGCTTCAACGTGCGTGCCAACAACCAGGCGCGCGACCGCGCGCGCAGAGACGGCGTCGAGATCCGCTACTACAACATCATCTACAATGTCGTGGACGATGTGAAAGCGGCGCTCTCGGGCCTGCTGGCTCCGGAAACGCGCGAGAAGTTCCTCGGCAACGCGGAAATCCTCGAAGTCTTCGCTATCTCGAAAGTCGGCAAGGTCGCCGGCTGCCGCGTGACCGAAGGCGTCGTGCGCCGCGGCGCCAAGGTGCGCCTCATCCGCGACAACGTCGTCATCCATGAAGGCGAGCTTTCGACGCTCAAGCGCTTCAAGGACGAAGCGCGCGAAGTCCTCGCAGGCCAGGAATGCGGTATGTCCTTCGCCAATTACCAGGACATCCAGCCGGGCGACATCATCGAGTGCTACGAGGTCGAGACCGTCAAGCGCGCGCTTTGACGGCTCGCCCTTTCGCGGGACGCATCCCATGCCGCGCCGCCATTCATCCGTACAAAGACCAAGGTCGGGCCGCTCCGGCGGAAGGACAGCGCATGCCGAGCGGCCGAATGCGAAGGCGGGGCCGTCGCAGCGCCAGTTGCGCGTGGGCGAGCTTCTTCGCCACGCGCTCTCCGACATTCTCCGTCGCGGCGAAGTGCGCGATCCCGATCTGGCCGGCGTCTCGGTGACGGTGACGCAAGTCATACCGTCTCCCGACATGCGCCATGCGACGGTCTTCTGCGAGCCGCTGGGCGGCAAGAATGCCGGTCCCGTGATCGCAGCGCTCAATCGCCACAAGGGATTTTTGCGCGGCGAGATGGGCCGCATGATCGAACTCAAGTTCACGCCGGAGCTGCGCTTCGTGGAAGACACGTCCTTCGCGGAGGCGGAGAAGATCGAAGGCCTCCTCAAATCGTCGCGTGTGCGCCAGGATCTCGCGCCGACGGCCCCGACCATCGACAAAACCGAAGACGACGACGATGAGTCGTAAAAGAAAAGGCGCCGCCGTCCATGGCTGGGTGATCGTCGACAAACCGTCCGGCGTCACCTCCACGCAGGTGGTGAGCGCCGTCAAACGCGTTTTCGATGCGCAGAAGGCGGGCCATGCAGGCACGCTCGATCCGATGGCGACCGGCGTGCTTGCGGTCGCGCTCGGCGAAGCGACGAAGACCGTTCCCTATGCGATGGACGCCGAAAAAACCTACCGCTTCACCGCGGCATGGGGCGAGGCGCGCGACAGCGACGATGCCGAAGGCGAAGTCACCGCCACCTCCGCCGCCCGGCCGCTGATCTCGGACATCGAAAATACGCTTGCCGCTTTCACGGGCGAACTCGTCCAGGTGCCGCCGTCCTATTCCGCCATCAAGGTCCAGGGCGAGCGGGCCTACGATCTGGCCCGCGAAGGCGAGACGGTCTGTCTGGAGCCGCGGACGGTTCACGTCCATTCCGTAAGGCTTCTCCGGCAGCCCGATCCGCATCATGCCGAGTTCGAAATGGTATGCGGCAAAGGAACTTACGTCCGGGCCTGGGTGCGGGACCTGGCCAAGGCGCTGGGCACGGTCGGCCATGTTTCCGCCCTCAGGCGGACGGCCGTCGGCGGCTTTTCGGCCGAGGCTGCAATTCCCCTAGAAAAGCTCAAGTCTTTTATGCATAGTCCCGCCGCTTTTGAGCACTTGAGGCCCATTTCGACCGCGCTGGACGGCATCCCGGCGCTGGCCGTGACGGGCCCGGATGCGGTTCGCTTGCGCAGCGGCAATCCGATCTTGATGCGGGCCAATCTTTTCGCCCGGATCACGGAAGAAGCCGGCCCAAGCGACGATCTTCAGGGGCTCACGGTCTTTCTCTCAACGCAGGGAGGCGAGCCGGTAGCGCTCGCGGAATTGGCGCAAGGAGAGCTGAGGCCGTTTCGTGTTTTCAATTTTGGAACTGGATGACCGGGAAGACCCATGACGATCACCACTGAACGCAAACAAGCCGTTATTTCCGAATACGCAACCAAGGAAGGCGATACGGGATCGCCCGAAGTGCAGGTGGCCGTGCTCTCCGAGCGCATCACCAATCTGACCGAGCACTTCAAAACCCACGTCAAGGACAACCACTCGCGCCGCGGCCTGATCAAGCTTGTGTCGCAGCGCCGGCGCCTCCTCGACTACATCAAGTCCACCGACGAGAAGCGCTACGACCAGCTCATCTCGCGTTTGGGTCTGCGTCGCTGAGAAGCGCGCCGACAAAGGCCCGCGCGGCCTCACCCGAGACAACGGACGTGTCGTCCGCAATCTCTCGAATTGCGCCGGATGGCGGACAAGACGTCCGTCGTCCGACTACGCGTTCGCGCACGGGCGCTGACGCAATCATAGCTCGTGGCAATCCGGCTGCGGGCAAAGAAGGAAACGAAGAATGTTTAAAGTAATCCGTGAAGAACTCGATTGGGGCGGCAGGAAGCTTGTCCTCGAAACGGGCAGGATCGCACGCCAGGCGGATGGCGCCGTGGTCGCGACCTATGGCGAGACCGTGGTGCTCGCGACCGCCGTCGGCGATCGCAACCCGAAACCGGGAATCGATTTCTTCCCCCTCACCGTCAACTATCAGGAAAAGTATTTCGCGGCCGGCAAAATTCCCGGCGGTTATTTCAAGCGCGAAGGCCGTCCGACCGAACGCGAGACGCTGACGTCGCGCCTCATCGACCGTCCGATCCGTCCGCTCTTCGCGGAAGGCTACCGCAACGAAACGCAGGTCATCGTGACCGTGCTCAGCCACGACATGGAGAATGATCCCGATATCGTAGGCCTCGTCGCGGCCTCCGCAGCGCTTACCATTTCTGGCATTCCCTTCATGGGGCCGATCGGCGCCGCGCGTGTCGGTTACATCGGCGGCGAGTACAAACTCAATCCGCAGATCGACGAGATGCCGGAATCCGCACTCGACCTCGTCGTCGCCGGCACGGCCGATGCGGTCCTGATGGTGGAGTCCGAAGCGAAAGAATTGTCCGAGCAGGTGATGCTCGGCGCCGTCATGTTCGGCCATCGTTCGATGCAGCCGGTGATCGACGCGATCATCCGTCTGGCGGAAAAGGCCGCGAAGGAACCGCGCGACCTGCCGGTGACGGAAGAAGCCGCCCAGCTCGAAGCGATCGCCAAAGTGGCCGAGAGCGATCTCAAGGCCGCGTTCCAGATCGCCGAGAAGCATGTCCGCCGCGACCGCATCGACGAAATCCGCAAGGCCACGGCCGCGCAGTTTGTCGGCGAAGGTGAAGGCAAATTGCCGGAGAACAAGTTCAAGAACCTGTTCCACGATCTCGAAGCGCGCGTCATGCGCTTCGCGGTGCTCGACACGGGCCGCCGCATCGACGGACGCGACTTGAAAACGGTGCGTCCGATCGTGGCCGAAGTGGGCACGCTGCCGCGCACGCACGGCTCGTCGCTCTTCACGCGCGGCGAAACGCAGGCCCTCGTGGTGGCGACGCTCGGCACCGGCGAAGACGAGCAATTCGTCGATTCGCTCGAAGGCGCCTACAAGCAACATTTCATGCTGCACTACAATTTCCCGCCCTATTCGGTGGGCGAGACGGGCCGCATGAACGCGCCGGGACGCCGTGAAATCGGCCACGGCAAGCTTGCGTGGCGTGCGGTGCATCCGATGCTGCCGGCGAAGGAAGTCTTCCCTTACACGATCCGCGTCGTCTCCGAGATCACGGAATCGAACGGTTCGTCGTCGATGGCGACGGTGTGCGGCACCTCTCTGGCGCTGATGGATGCGGGCGTGCCGATCAAGCGGCCGATCGCAGGCATCGCCATGGGCCTGATCCTCGAAGGCACGCGCTATGCGGTGCTCTCCGACATCCTGGGCGACGAAGATCATCTGGGCGACATGGACTTCAAGGTCGCGGGTACCGAGGAAGGTGTCACGTCGCTGCAGATGGACATCAAGATCGCCGGCATCACCGAAGAGATCATGCGCGTGGCGCTTGATCAGGCGAAAGGCGGACGCCTGCACATCCTGGGCGAAATGGGCAAGGCCATCGGCCACGCCCGCGATCAGCTCGGCGAACACGCGCCGCGCATCGAGATCATCCATATTCCGACCGACAAGATCCGCGAAGTGATCGGTTCGGGCGGCAAGGTGATCCGCGAGATCGTCGAGAAGACCGGCGCCAAGATCAACATCGAAGACGACGGCACGGTGAAGATCGCCTCCGCCGACAACGAGTCGATCAAGGCCGCGCTCAAATGGATCAAGGGCATCGTGGCCGAGCCCGAGATCGGCGAGATCTATGACGGCAAGGTTGTGAAGGTGATGGATTTCGGCGCTTTCGTGAACTTCTTCGGACCGAAGGACGGTCTCGTCCACATCTCCGAGCTGGCACCCAAGCGCGTCGCCAAAGTCAGCGATGTCGTGAAGGAAGGCGACACCGTGAAGGTGAAGCTTCTGGGCTTCGACGACCGCGGCAAGGTGAGGCTTTCGATGAAAGTCGTCGACCAGACGACCGGCGAAGACCTCTCCAAGAAGCAGGGCGCCGACGGCGAGCATCAGCAGGCCGGATAAGTTTCTCCGCCATGGCCTGAGTTGCGAAAGCCCTCGATTTCCGATCGGGGGCTTTCGTCTTTCGTCGCATTGCTGTCATGAAAGCGATGCAGCCTCGGTTGTCACATCGCCAGGGGTAGCATTATGAGAGTTCTCGCATTGGCCGCGCTCGGCATCGTCGCAGCATCCGCCGCGTCGGCACAGTCCATGCCGGCGTGCAGCGGCACCTTTGAGATCATCCGCACCGACACCATCAATCCCGGCAAGCTCGATGAGTTCAAAGAAGCGGTTCGCGACAACCAGGCCTGGTACACGGCACATGGCATGAAGGACCGTGTCCTTCTGGGTCAGGTCCTCAACATGGAGGGACCGAACGGCTCGGCGGCCTATGCGACCGACTCGGCAATGACGATCCATGCCGATATCGATCCTGACGCCGCCGACGTGCCGCATGACGCCGCCTACAGCGCCTTCGTCGCGAAATACAAGGATTCCTCGACCATCAAGAGCACTACGATGGTCTGCGTATCCGACATTTCAAAATAAAGCCTCACGTTCAAACTCGCCTGCGGTAAGCTCTGCGGCGAGTTCCGGGGAGCTTTCGCATGCCGAAGATCGATATCAAGTCCGTTTCCGAGCGCTCGGGTTCCTCCTATCCGGCGCCGTTTCACGAACCCGTCTCCAATCGCGTGCGGCAACGGCTCGGCGATGCCGGCGGCCTCAGCGATTTCGGCGTCAATCTCTTACGTCTCAAGCCCGGCATCTGGTCGAGCCAGCGTCACTGGCACAGCCACGAAGACGAATTCGTCTTCATCGTCTCCGGCGAAGTCGTGCTCGTCACGGATAAAGGCGAAGAGGTTCTGCGTGCGGGCGATTGCGCGGCGTTTCCGAAGAATGCGTCCGACGGCCATCACCTCATCAACCGTTCGGACAGGGACGCGCTCGTGCTCGAGGTGGGGTCGAACAGCAACGACGACGTCTGCACCTATTCCGACATCGACATGAAGGTCGACGCGAAGAGCGGCTACACGCACAAGGACGGCAAGCCCTATCCCATGCGGGAAAAGTAACGCAGTTCGCGGATTTCCCGCTCCGGAATGGTTAATCGGCCTTAAGGATTCTTGTGTGCCGGGAGGGCCCCGATTAGCTTTGGGTTCTCTGAGGCGGGGGATCGGGCCATGTATGTGGCGCTGCGGTTTTTGAGTGTCGTTCTGATCGGTGTGGCGCTGATGTTCCTGGGCGCCGATCTCATCACGTCGCTGGAACGCGGCGGCGCGCTCGGCGCACGTTCGATCGATCAGGTCTGGGGGCTCTTCTCCAAATCGAGCGAAGCGGCGTTCTCCGCCTGGCTCAGCCATGCGCTTCCGGGTTTCCTTGCGCGCTGGATCGGAACGGTGCTGTCGCTGCCCGCGTGGAGCGTGCCCGGCGTGCTGGGCGTCGTGCTGGCGATCCTCTTCGGCCGCCGCATGGCCGACGGGGCCTGACCGTCTTCAACGATTGGCGCCGGGCGTCCAGAGAACGTCTTTCGCACCCTTGTCGTTGGCGTAACGGCTCGCGACGAAAAGATGATCCGACAGCCGGTTCACGTATTTGAGCGCGGGCGCGCCGATGTTCTCTTGGCGCGCGAGTTCCACCATCAGCCGCTCCGCGCGGCGTGAAACCGTGCGCGCCAGATGCAGATACGCCGCCGCGGGCGTGCCGCCCGGCAGCACGAAGGATTTGAGCGGCGATAGGTCTTCGTTCATCGCGTCGATTTCTTTTTCGAGCCGCTCGACCTGGCTCTCGACGATGCGCAGCGCCTGTGCCGCGTTTTTGGCCGTGTCCGGCACGCAGAGATCGGCGCCCAGGTCGAAGAGGTCATTCTGGATGCGCGCGAGCATGGCGTCCATCTCGCCCGTCGTGTGCAGCCGCGCCAGGCCGATCGTGGCATTGGTTTCGTCCACGGTCCCGTAGGCGGCAATGCGCAGTGCATCCTTTGGCACCCGCGTTCCGTCGCCCAGGCCCGTGTCGCCCTTGTCGCCGGTTTTCGTGTAGATGCGATTCAGTTTGACCATGATCGGAGATTAGCCTGCGGCTTCTCGGAGCCCAAGGTTCTCTCTCTCAAACTAAACAGTGTCATGGCCCGACAAGACCGGGCCACCCAGAGGATGGCCGGCCGCCAGCCTCGCCTTGTTTCCGGGAATTCTCCCCACAATTTAGTTCTGTTGCTCCCGGGTGGCCCGGTCTTGCCGGGCCATGACAATTGAGGGTAAAGCGGCACCCTGCCGACACCGATCAGGACTTTCCCATGCCCGTTGAAGCACCCGAAGTGATCGAAGTGGACGATACCCGCGTCTCCTGCGACGGGGGGGATGGCACGCTCGGCCATCCCAAGGTCTATCTCGAGATGGGCGACGAGGGCTTCGTCGAATGCCCCTATTGCGACCGCAAATTCGTGCTGAAGCCGGGAGCGGGCCACCATTGACGGACAAGCGCCCGCTCAAGAAAGGCGATCATCTCTATCTCGTCGACGGATCGGGTTATCTCTTCCGCGCCTATCACGCGCTGCCGCCTTTATCGCGCAAATCGGATGGGTTGCCGACGGGCGCCGTCTCCGGATTCTCGAACATGCTGTGGAAGCTGCTCGAGGACACGAAGTCGGGTGACAAGCCGACGCATCTGGCGGTGATCTTCGACGCCGGCAAGAAGACGTTCCGCAACGACATCTATCCGCAATACAAGGCCAACCGCCCCGAGCCGCCGGAGGATCTGATTCCGCAATTCCCGCTGGTGCGCGATGCGACGCGCGCCTTCGGCGTGCCGGCGATCGAAATCCCGGGTTTCGAGGCCGATGACCTGATCGCGACCTATGCGCGGATCGCGCGCGAGGCCGGCGCGAAGGTCACCATCATGTCGTCCGACAAAGACCTGATGCAGCTGATCGTCGACGGCAAGGTCGAATTGCTCGATCCCGTGAAGAACAAGCGTCTGGCGTCGGCCGACGTCATGGAAAAATTCGGCGTGCCGCCGTCGAAGGTGGTCGAAGTCCAGGCGCTGGCCGGCGACTCGACCGACAACGTGCCGGGCGTGCGCGGCATCGGCGTGAAGACGGCGGCCGAACTGATCAACGCTTACGGCGATCTCGAAACGCTTCTGAAACGGGCTGGTGAGATCAAACAGCCGAAGCGGCGCGAGACGCTGGTCGAGAACACGGAGAACGCGCGCATCTCGCTGAAGCTCGTCACGCTTGACACCGAAGTGAAGGTGACGGCCGGCATCGAGGAATTCGGCACGCGGGAGCCCGACCCCACCATGCTGATCGGTTTCTTGAAGACAATGGAATTCGCAAGCCTCGCAAAACGCGCGGCCTCGCATTTCGGCATCGACGACATCGATGCGATTCCGGCGGCGACAGACGCCGCAAAGCCCGTGAAAACGCTTGTCGCTGCGGCGGAAGAGGCGGAGCTAAAACCCGCGCGGGACAAGGATGCGCAGGCATTGGGCGCACCCGGTGCCGTGATGGATCGCGGCGCGCTTCTGAAGCCGATCGATCTCGACGCCTACGAAACCGTGACGACGGCGAAACAGCTCGACAGCTGGATCGCGCGCGCCTACGCGGCGGGACGGGTTTGCATCGACACGGAAACGACGTCGCTCGATCCCATGCAGGCAGGGCTTTGCGGCGTGTCGCTGGCCGTCGGCGCCAACGAGGCGTGCTACATTCCTTGCGGCCACCGTGCGGGCGACGGGCTCGATCTCGGCGGCGCCGCCAAAATCGTGCAACTCGCCGAAGCCGACGTGCTGAATCGCCTGAAGCCGCTGCTGGAAGACGGTGCCGTCCTCAAGATCGCGCAGAACCTCAAATATGACTATCTGATCTTCCTGCAGCGCGGCATCCGCGTGGCCCCCTTCGACGACACCATGCTGATCTCCTACGTCGTGGGGGCGGCCTTGCACGGTCACGGCATGGACGAACTCTCCGAGCTGCATCTGAAGCACACGCCGATCACGTTCGCCGAGGTGGCCGGCAAGGGCAAAGAGAAGACCACCTTCGATTGCGTGCCGATCAAGGAAGCCACGCGTTATTCCGCCGAAGACGCCGACGTGACGCTGCGTCTGCACGCGATCCTCAAGGGCCAGATGATCGCGGAAGGCAAAGTCACCGTCTATGAAACGCTGGAGCGTCCGCTGGTGCCGGTGCTGGCGGACATGGAGCAGGCGGGCATCACGATCGATCCCGACAGGCTCCGCAAGCTCTCCAACGACTTCGCCAACGACATGGCGGCGCTGGAGACCGACATTCACAAGCTTGCCGGCGGCAGCTTCAACATTGGTTCGCCCAAGCAGCTGGGCGAGATTCTGTTCGACCGCTTCAAGCTGCCCGGCGGCAAGCGCACCAAGACGGGTGCATGGTCGACGGACTCCGACGTGCTGGAAGACATCGCCCTGCAGGGTCACGACATTGCGAAGAAGGTGCTGGCCTGGCGGCAGCTGCAGAAGCTGCGCGGCACCTACACCGACGCGCTCCCCGGCTATATCAATCCCAAGACGGGCCGCGTGCACACCTCCTATGCGATGGCCTCGACCTCGACGGGGCGGCTGGCTTCGACCGATCCTAATTTGCAGAACATCCCGATCCGCACGGAGGAAGGCCGGCGCATCCGCGCCGCTTTCGTGGCCGCCAAGGGCATGAAGCTGATCAGCGCGGATTACAGCCAGATCGAGCTGCGTCTCTTGGCGCACATTGCCGACATCCCCGCGCTCAAGAAGGCTTTCGCCGAAGGCCTCGACATTCACGCCATGACGGCGTCGGAGATTTTCGGCGTGCCGGTGAAGGATATGCCGTCGGAGATCCGCCGCCGCGCCAAGGCGATCAACTTCGGCATTGTCTATGGGATCTCCGGCTTCGGACTCGCCAACCAGCTCGGCATCGGGCGCGGCGAAGCCGATGATTACATTAAGAAATACTTCCAGCGGTTCCCCGGCATCCGCGACTATATGGAAGACACGAAAGCGTTCGCGCGCGAGCACGGTTATGTCGAGACATTGTTCGCCCGGCGCGTGCACATCCGCGAGATCAAATCGACAAACCCGGGACATAGAGGCGGTGCGGAACGCGCAGCCATCAATGCGCCCATTCAGGGTTCTGCGGCCGACATTATTCGCCGCGCCATGATCCGAGTTCCCGCTGCACTCGTCAAAGCAAAGCTGAAAGCCAAGATGCTTCTGCAAGTGCATGACGAATTGATCTTCGAAGCGCCGGAAAAAGAAGCACAATCGGCCTGCGATGTCGTGCGGTCGGTCATGGAGAAAGCATCGTTGCCGGCACTTCAGCTGACCGTGCCGCTGGTCGTCGAAGCGCGCGCGGCATCGAACTGGGACGAAGCGCACTAACGCAATTGCTTCGCATATGCGCGTTGCCGTCACGAAATGTGCACGCATGCACATTGATCGGGCGCACAAGCGCGACAGGTTCAAAAATCGGAATCGAAACCTTCACGCGGGTGACTCTGCTCCGTCTCATTCACGGTGTTGTATCTCAGTAAGTGAAATGACATTTCTGGGGATGGGGCGTGTTCAAATCGCGGAAGAATTCCGCGCGCTTGCTGCGCGCGGCGTGCTCGATTGCGGCCTTGACGATGTTTGCGGGTGCGGCGCGTGCCGATGACGGCAGCCAGCCTGAGACAGTCGTCGTCACCGGCGTGCAATACGCGCTGCAAAAATCCATCGACGACAAGCTGTCGGCCAACATCGTCTCGGACGGCATCTCTGCGGACGAAATCGGCGCGATCCCCGAATTCGGGCTGGGTGACGCGCTGCGCAAGATTCCCGGCGTATCCCTGCAGATCAACAACGGCCGCGGCGAAGACCAGTTTCTCACCATCCGCGGCCTCAACCCGGACTACGATACGACTTCGGTCGACGGCATGGCGCTCGCGTCCACCGAAGAGACGACGCGCTGGGTTTCGCTCGATGTGATCCCGTCGGTGATCGTCAACGGCGTCGATGTGGACAAAACCTGGCGGGTCGATCAGCCTAGCGACGCGGTCGGCGGCATCGCCGATCTGCACACCCGCAGCGCCTTCGATCATCCGGGCGAATTCTTCGATGCCCATGCCGACGCGGCCTATTGGGAAGACCACGAAGTCGTCCACCCCGAGCTTCCGTCCGGCAATCTCGACACCACCTACAGCAACACCTTCGGACCGTCCGACGAATTCGGCCTCCTTGTCACGGCAAGCTATTGGCAGCGCTCATCTTCGACGACGAACACCTACACTTTGCCGTGGTCCTATTATCCAATCAGCGGAGTGGGCTCGGGAACACCGACAGCGGCCATCGGCGACAACGGCGCCAAAAGCGCCTCGACGTTGACCCCCTCGACGAATTTCGCCAATACCATCGGAATTCCCGACCTTCACCGGTGGTATTTCTACGACAACGACCGCTATCGCCCGGGCGTCTTCGGCCGTTTCGATTTCGACGATCACGGGATGTTCCACGCCCATCTCGATGGCGGCTGGTTCCAGTTCATCAACAACGAGCGCCGCAACGACCAGTCGCTGCAACGCGAGAGCGATCCGACGATGCTCACGGATACGACCGGCACGTTCTCGTCCGGCGCCGGTGTCCTCGACTACGACAAATACGTGCAGAACCGCGAGCTCGAATATGTGGAAGCGGGCGGCGGAGTGAACTTCGCCGACGACATGCACCTCGACGCGATGTTTAATTATTCGATCGGCCATTACGCGCAGACGACCGCGCAGGACACCTTCACGACGCCCTCGAGCGTCTATTCCAGCCTCGGATTCAGCTACAATCTGGCCGCGCCGACCTCGCCGCTGTTCGTGCCGAACAATCTGGCGGCCTTCATGAATCCGGCAAATTACGACGAGAGCTATACGGAGACGGTTCTCGACACGAGCACGAACGAACTGCCGCAGGCCAAAGTCGAGTTCAAGAAGAACTTCGACGCCGACTCAACGGGCCTTGGGTTCAAGGCCGGCTGGACGTGGCGCCAGATGACTCAGCATTACGACTATTTCCAGACCGAACTGACGCCCAATTCGACGGTGACGCTGGCCTCGATTCCGAACGGCGTCCTCAACACCAATGTGCCGCTCTATGACGGCGAAGGGCAGACGCTTCTGCTGCTCAACCGCACTGCCATAGACCAATATGTCGCCGCCAACATGGCGAACTACACCGTGCAGACGGCGGCGGACACCAAGGCGGATCTGGTCAACGCCTACAGGCTCATGGAAACCATCAGAGCCGAATATGCCGAGGCGCAGTACAAGCAGGGCGATCTCTACGCGCTCCTGGGCCTGCGCTACGAAACCACGGATCAGGCGATCACCAATTACCTGCCGGCATCGTTCGTGCCGGGCTCACCGCCGGGTACCGTTTATGCACCGGTCGACACCTCTTCCAGCTATTCCAAGCTGCTGCCGTCGCTGAACATGAACTATGACCTGACGGACACGCTGAAGCTCCGCGGCGCCGCGACGGAGACGCTGGCGCGTCCGGAATATGCCCAACTCGCGGAAAACAGCGCGGCGAGCGTGACGGGCGACCAGGCATCGGAAACCATCTCCAATCCGGACCTGAAGCCGCGCAAATCGGCAAATTTCGATCTCTCCGCGGAATGGTACTGGACACCGGGCGCTGTCGCCTCGGTCGCCTTGTTCAACAAGCAGATACAGAACGAGATCGAGACGCTCACCACGATCACCAACGACGCCTCCGTGCCTCTCTGCACGGCACCATGCACGCTGACGACGACGACATCGGAGAACGCGGGCAGCGCCATCATTCAGGGCGTGGAGCTCAACGTGGCCGACGTGAAGTTCGACTTCCTGCCCGGCTTCCTGTCCGATTTCGGCGGCAGTGCGAACACGGCTTTCATGACCTACGACTCGCCCAATATCCTGATGTCGAACGGATCTTTCCGCAAACTGCCGCAGCTGCTCTATTCGTCCAAGACGGTCGAGAATTTCTCGCTCCTCTACAGCCACGGCCCCTATAGCGGCGAGATCACCTACAATTTCACGGGCAAAATGCCGATCAGCTTCAATACCTCGAGCAAGGTCAACGACCAGTGGTGGGCCGGCATCAGCACGGTCGACGCGCAGGTCAAGTATCAGGTGACCGACTATCTGTCGTTCCGCGTGCAGGGCAAGAATCTTTTCGACTCGCGCCCGCAGAAAGTCGTCGGCCTCACCCAGCAGGACAATTATTCCACACTGGAAAACGGCCGCGCCTTTTATGTCGGCGTGGGGGTGACATTTTGAAGGTCGGGATCTGGCTTGCGGCGGTCGTCCTTGCAGCGGCCGCTGCGCAGCCGGCCGAGGCTGCGCCGCACAAGCTCCTGGTGCTCTCGGTCGACGGGCTCGACTGGCGCTATCTGCGCGATCGCGACCGGCTGGGACTTTCGATCCCCAATCTGCGCTATCTTCTGGCGCACGGGCAGGTGGCAGACGGCGTCATCGGCGTGTGGCCGACCATCACCTGGCCATCGCACACTTCGATCATCACCGGCGTGCGTCCCGATCAGCACGGCATTTTGAGCAATGCGCGCGGCCCGATCGACTCGTCGCTCAGCTATTGGTCCGCGACGAAACTAAAGGTGCCGACGCTCTGGCAATGCGCCGGCGCGCACGGGCTGACCACGGCCGCGATCACCTGGCCGGTGACCATGGACGCCGCCATCACTTACGACCTGCCGGAGGTTTTCGCACGGCGCAACGGCGGCTCGATGGATCTCGATTCCATTGCGGCGCATGCGACGCCCGGTCTTGTCGAGGCGATCCGCGCGGACTACCCGTCTTTCGCGCAGCAATGGGTCGACGACCGCACGCGCACGCTGGCTACGCTTTATCTTCTTAAGCACAGGCAGCCCGATCTGATGCTGGTACATCTCGTCGATCTCGATTCGGAGTCGCACGACCGGGGCCCGTTCGGCGAAAACGCCGATGCCATCCTTGAACGCACCGACGAACTTATCGGCGACATGTTGAGAGCGTTGCCGAAAGACTACGATTTCGCGCTCGTCTCCGACCACGGCTTCGAGAGGATCGATCACATCGCCAATCTGAAAGTCGAAGCGGCGGCCGACGACGTGGCCGGCAATCTCGAATCCTTTGGTGGGATCGCCACGACGACGGATCCGAAAGTCGCCGATTGGCTGCGCGCACAAGCGAACAAGCCCGGCAGCGATGTCGGTCGGGAAATCCCGCATGATGAGCTCGTGCGCTACGCGCCGGGACTTGCGAATGTCATGGCCGCTTTCGAGCCGGCGGATCACGTCATGTTCGGACGCGGAGAGACGGGCCCCGCGCATACGCCGCCGCAGGAAAACGGCAATCACGGTTTCTGGCCGCTCCGGCACGATTACCACAGCGTGTATGTGCTTTACGGACCGGGTGTGAAGAGGGAGTCGCTGCCAACGCTGGAGATGCTTTCTCTTGAAGGGCGGCTCGCGGCGGTTCTGGGGATTGATTGCGCCCACTGAAGTGGCAATCCTGCCGGCTTCGCTTTTGGAGAGAAGCATGCGGCGCACGATCGTTCCGGGGCTCGCGGTTATCGGGTTGGCACTGGGCTTGGTGCTGCCGGCCGCAGCGGGCCCGGCTCAGATTTTCGGAAAATGGGTCGAAACAGGCCCGAACGGCACTGAGATGGTCACCGAGTTTACCGCCACGACCGCTTGGTCCTACGGCCTCGACCCGTCCGGCAACCGAGTCGGCAATAGCACCCGGTTTCCGGTGACCTACAAAGACATCGATCCTTCCACGATCCAGGTGGACACCAGCGCGGGTGACAGATTTCTTTTGCACATCCGCAATGACGACACGATCGTCATGGAATTTCCGGGCGTGGGCGTCCACACGCTGACGCGCGCCGATCGCTAGCGCACTCAGGCCGCGATCGACTTCATCCCGTCTTCCGGGGAAATGCCGGCGAGCTGCAGGAGTTCGGCCAGCTCTGTCATGGCGTGCTCGGGGGTTTCGCCGGCTTTGCGGCGGGCGAGATAGCCTTTCAGGAATCCCGGCTGCGCCAGCGTGGCAAGGACCATGTCGCGCGCCCTGCCGCGCACACGGCCTTCGGTTAGCGTGTTGCTCATGCACAGTTTCAGGACCGCCATGACGCGCTCGGCCGGCTCGGCGAGATTCTCCTGCAGCGATTTGAGGACCTTGCCGCGGCTTTCGACTTCGCTCGCCACGAGGTCGAGGCGATCGGCGAATTCCGCGCGCGTCTCATCGCGGAAATTCGCGCGGCGCGCACGGGCCTGCAGGTCTGCAAGGCGGCGAAGTCGCACCATCACGGGCATCGGATTGTTGATGAAATACTCCGCGAAAGCGGGCGACGAAAGCGTCTGCTGCAGGATCAGCGCCAGCTGCTTCTTGTTGGAGGCGCCGACGATGTTCTCCTCGACGGCAAGCAGACGCTCGACTTTGTCATCGGGCGTGGGAGCGCCGGACAGGTATTCCTGGATGGCTTCGTTTGAGACGAGCCGGCGCGAGCGCAGCGTGAAGGCCGCCACCAGATTGTCGTGGCTCAGATAGCGCGCGTCGCCCAGCAACATGCGGTTGGCGATCTTGCGCAACAGGGCGAGTTCGTCGTGGCGGGACGCGGGGCACAGCCTGCGCCCGCTTTTCAGCTCGGCGATAATGCGGTTGGCGGCGGCGATGCGCGCGAGCGGAAGCTCATCGCATGCGAACTGCGCGGCGAGCGCGTCGAGGCCTGCGCGATGTTCTTCTTCGGCGACCAGCACACCCAGAAACAGGTCGACCAGCAGCGTCAGCGCCTGGCCGAGGCTTTCGCTTTCGCCAATCAATTCCCGCAGCGCTACCGAACCGCTGATGATCTCGGCGGCGATCGCATCGACGGAGCCCATGAACAGCGCGCGCCCGGCGCCATCGGCCGGCGCGTCCGGTATGATGGCAAGAAGCGTCAGGAGCTTTTCGTTCCAGGTGCTACAGGTCTTCAGACGTAGAGCGAGCGCGCCGTTGAAGATGTAAGCGCCGTCGCGTTCGCCCGCGAGCCTGACCGCCAGCGCGCCGAAGCCGCCCGCTTTCACCGTCGGGAAGTAGCCCCGTTTAGCGTCGCGCTGGACACGGGCCATGGCCTTGGCGGCGAGATCGTTGAGCGCCTTGATGAGCTGCTGCACCGGAGTGTTGGACGACGAAGCTTGCGCCACCGCCACTTTCTGCACGGCGTGCTGGAACACCGTGCCGGACATCTCGAGCGTCGTGAGGCTGTCGGCGCGGTGGATGAGTTCGGTGACGGTGAGCTTGTGGCGTATCAGGAAGTCGCGCAGGAGACGCGCCAGCGTCGCGCGCGCATGCTGCGAATAGAGATCCTCCGGCTTGAAGCACGGCAGCACCGGCAGCGCATCTTCGTCGGCCGCGTCGAGCTTCATCCTGGTATGGCCGTCCTCGAAGATCGTGCGCGAGAGATAGTCGCCGGTGTCGCCGTCGTAAGATTCCTTGACGACCTTGACGCCGATGGTCTTCTCGGCGCGGATCAGGTCCGCCGCCATGGAGAGCGCCTTTTCGCGCACGCTCGACGCATCGTGCAGCGCCCACGACGCCTTGGGATCGGGGCGAAGGAAGACCTCGAAATGGACGTCTTTTTCAGTCATTCCGCTGGGGCCGGTTTCGACGCGTAGGAGACAATCACTATTGGCGACGCCGCATTAAGTGGCAGTTAAGAAAGTCACCCAGGTGAACGAATTCGCGCGATGCTAAACGGCTACGTGCCGCGTCAGATCGCGGATCACCGCTTTCGGGCTGCAGAGCGGGCAGGCGGGATCGGGCCGCACGCGCACGGCGCGGAAACGCGTGGACAGTGCTTCATAGATGAGAAGCTTGCCTGCGAGACTTTCGCCCAAGCTTAAGATTTCCTTGAGCACTTCGAGCGCCTGCAGCGTGCCCATCACGCCAGCGGCCGCGCCCAGAATTCCAGTTTCGGAACAGGACGGCGCGGTTCCGGGCGGTGGCGGTTCGGGGAATAGACAGCGATAACAGGGCAGGTCATGTCCCGCGTGTGTCTTGTACGTCGAAAGCTGCCCGTCGAATTCGGTGACGGCGGCGGAGACGAGAGTCTTCTTTGCAAGATAGCAGGCGTCGTTGACGAGGAAGCGCGTGTCGAAATTGTCCGAGCCGTCGGCCACAATGTCGTAGCGGGCGATCAGGTCGGCAGCATTGGCTGCGTCGAGCCGGACAGGATGCAGCTCAAGCGAGATGCCCGGATTGATGGCGACCGCGGCGTCCCGGGCCGACTCGGTCTTGGGCCGTCCGACATCCCCTGTCCGGTACGCGATCTGGCGCTGGAGATTCGACAGCGAGACCCGGTCGAAATCGACGATCCCCAGCGTCCCCACCCCGGCGGCGGCCAGGTAGAGAATGAGCGGGCTGCCCAGCCCGCCGGCGCCAATGACCAGCACCCGGGCGGCCTTCAGCCTGGCCTGCCCCACACCCCCCACTTCGCGGAGCACGATGTGCCGCGCATAGCGTTCCAGCTCGTCGTCGGACAGGGTCATGGGGCTACATAGCGTAAGCCCGGACCAGACCGAAAGCCTGCTTTGGCCCCAGCTTCTCTGTGACGATTGGTCTTCACCCTAAGTTGCGGAAGCGGTTGAAGTTTCCGGCTCGGCCTGCTGTTGGTTCCTTGCGAGCGTAGGGAATTGGTGCCTATTCTGGCCTTTCGGGTTGCGGCAACGACCGCAAGGGGGCCCCGTCTGGCCACGGGCCGTGTGGGATTTTCAGGAGAGAACATGTCACAGGAAGGACGGCAGCCGAGCGCATTCGGGCTCGAGGGTCAGGGATTCCGCAATCTCAAAGCCGTGCGCTGGAATCTGTCTGCGCCGCAACTCTATGAAGCCGCGGTTGCGCGCGGCGAAGGTCATGTCGCCAAGAACGGTCCGATCGTCGTGCTCACGGGGCAGCACACCGGCCGTTCGGCATCCGACAAATTCATCGTGCGCGACAGTGCGACCGAGTCCCAGGTCTGGTGGGACAACAACAAGGCGATGACGCCGGCCGCGTTCGATACGCTCTACCACTCCATGATGTCCTACGCGCAGGGCCACGAGCTTTTCGTGCAGGATCTCTTCGGCGGCGCCGACCCCGTCCATCGCGTGGGCGTGCGCGTGGTGACAGAATATGCCTGGCACTCGCTCTTCATCCAGCACCTGCTGATCGAGCCCAACACCGGCCAGCGCGAGAAATTCCTTCCCGATTTCACCATCGTCGATCTGCCGGGCTTCCAGGCCGATCCGAAGATCCATGACTGCGACACGGGCACCGTGATCGCCGTCAACTTCACCAGGCGCATGATCCTTATCGGCGGAACGTCATATGCCGGCGAGATGAAGAAGTCGGTCTTCACCATCCTCAATTATTTCCTGCCGCCCAAGCGCGTCATGCCGATGCACTGCTCGGCGAACGTCGGCGCCAATGGCGAGTCGGCCATCTTCTTCGGCCTCTCCGGCACGGGCAAAACGACCTTGTCGGCCGATGCGTCCCGCACGCTGGTGGGCGACGACGAGCACGGCTGGTCGGAAAACGGCGTCTTCAATTTCGAAGGCGGGTGCTACGCGAAAGTGATCAAGCTTTCGCGCGATGCGGAGCCCGAGATCTACGCCACGACCGAGCGCTTCGGCACGGTGCTTGAGAACGTCGTCATGAACATGGAGACGCGCGAACTCGATCTCGATGACAACCGCTACACGGAAAACACCCGCGCGGCCTATCCGATCGAATTCATCCCGAATGCCTCGCGTACGGGCACGGCGGGTCATCCCAAGAACGTCATCATGCTGACGGCGGACGCGTTCGGCGTGCTGCCGCCCATCGCCAAGCTGACGCCGAGCCAAGCCATGTATCACTTCCTCTCGGGCTTCACCGCGAAAGTGGCCGGCACCGAGAAGGGCCTCGGTAAGGAGCCGCAACCCACATTCTCAACCTGCTTCGGTGCGCCCTTCATGCCGCGCCATCCGGCGGAATACGGCAATCTCCTGCGTGATCTGATCGGCCAGCATCAGGCCGATTGCTGGCTCGTGAACACGGGCTGGACGGGCGGCGCCTTCGGCACGGGCCAACGCATGCCGATCAAGGCCACGCGCGCGCTGCTGGCCGCAGCCCTCGACGGCACGCTCGCCAATGTCGAGATGCACGTCGATCCGCATTTCCGCTTCCGCGTGCCGGTGGCGGTGCCGGGCGTCGACACGAATATCCTGAACCCGCGCGACACCTGGGTCGACAGGGCCGCCTACGACGCGCAGGCCAAGAAGCTGGTGGGCATGTTCCGCGACAACTTCAAGAAGTTCGAAGCCCATGTCGGCGCGGACGTTCTGCAGGCCGCACCGCAGCTGGCGGAAGCCGCGGAGTAACCCCCTTCCGTCCGCTTCGCGGCCACCTCCCCCGCAAGCGGAGAAGGAAAGACATTGGCGCAGAGGGCTAATGCCCGCCGACGTCGGGCTCGGCGATGGCCGGGCGGCCGAGTGCATAGATCGCAATCCCGATCCAGATCACGTTGAGCACGGCCGAAGGGATGGCGCCGTTCCAGCCGCTATTGGCCGCGATGCCGACCGCGCCCAGAAGGTTCATCACATGATAGGTCGTCGAATGACCGTCGATCCGGCGCATCGACAGCAGCACATACGCCACCAGCACCAGAACAGCACCGGCCCAACCGGCAACTGTGACGAACACTGTCATTCTATGCCCCTCGCGTTTTTCGGTAGACCCACACGCGTGCAGGCGGAAGATTGAACAGGATAAAGGCCGCGCGCGTGACACCCGCACCGTCCGGCGGCGGCACCGGTGGGTTCCAGCTGTAGGAGAATTGGATATAGGGTGCGTCGGGCGCGAGCCGCCGGAAGACTTGCGCAAGCAATCGTTCGCGCTGTGCGGGCGGGAAGTTGAGCAGCGGCAAGCTGGACACGACCGCGGAAAATAGCGGCGTACGGCCGAGCGTGCCCTGCAGATCGAACGCGTCGCCGTGCACGACATTGACGCCTGGAAACCGCGATTTCACGCGCGCGGCAAAGTCTGCGTCGTATTCGATCGCCGTAAGCCGTTCGGGCTCTACGATGCGCGCAAGGATCGCTTCGGTAACGGCGCCGGTGCCGGGACCGAGTTCGAGGATGCGGCCGCCGCAGTCCCTGATCTGTGCCGCCATGGCGCGCGCCAGGCCGCGGCTGGAAGGCGCCACGGCCCCTATGGTCCGAGGGTTGTTCCAAACGCGGAGCAGAAATCTGCCCCGGTCGACTAGAAACGTTGGGATCGGCAGCACACGTCTCATAACAGGATATCTCGCCGGACTAAAATCCGGTCTCGAGGCTTTGCCGGAGCGGTTCCAGCAAGTACGGGTAGCGCATCCGGAGCCGCGCCAAACGAAACGCGAGGATGTCATGTCAACGACGCAAAACCAAATGGCCGCCCGGTTCCGCGCAGCCCACGCGCCCGGGAGATTTCTGGTGCTTCCCAATGCCTGGGACGTGGCAAGCGCGCGCATCGCGGAAGATGCCGGCGCCGAGGCCATCGCGACATCGAGCGCGGCGGTCGCCTGGGCGCACGGTTATGCGGATGGCGAGCATTTGCCCAAGGCGCGGCTGCTGCAGCTGGTCGGCGATATCGTGCGCCTCGCCAAGGTTCCCGTCACGGCCGACAGCGAAGCGGGCTATTCCGCTGACGTTCCCGAAGTTGCCGGCTTCGTCATGTCGTTGGCGAAAGCGGGCGCGGTCGGCATCAACATCGAAGACGGCACGCTGCCGCCGCATCTCCTGGTCGAGAAGATCAAGGCGATCAAACAGGCTTGCACGCGCGAAGGGGTCGATGTGTATGTGAACGCGCGGACGGACGTGTATCTGAAAACGCTGGTGCCGAAAGAGAAGGCACTGGAAGAAACGCTCGCGCGCGGGCGGCTTTATCGCGACGCCGGCGCGGATGGATTCTTCGTGCCGTGGGCGGGCGACATCGATGCGATCACCAGGATCGCGATCGCGATCGATCTGCCGCTGAATGCGCTGACGTTCCGCGAGCTTCCGCCGGTTGCGGCGCTCCAGGATGCGGGTGTGCGCCGCTTAAGCGCCGGCGCCGGTCTGGCGCGCGCGGCCTATGGCGCCACGCGCCGGGCAGCACTCGATCTCCTGGTGGGAGGCTACGCCGCGATGGATGCGGAAGCGGAAGGCTGTCCGAATTTGAATGGGTTGATGACGCAGTAGCGTCGCAGCGGCCGAAGGGCTCCGGATATTGCGAGATTCGTGCGCACCGCAGTTGATTTCATCGAAATTCATGTAGACCGAGATTGCGGACTGTTTCTTCTTCCCATTGAGCAAGCTGCTTTTGAACTTTCTCGGGATGTTTCGCGAGTTCAGCACTCAATGCGCGCACTTGATCTCCAAGTTCGCGCTGCCAAGCGATCTCCGTGTTGAGCATCGGACGTATTCGACTGAGAATCTCGATAGCCTGTTTTGCATCTCCCGTTTGCGCCACAGCGTAACCGAGGCTCTCCAAAGTGCGGCTGGTGGGAGGACCTGACTTCGCAACTTCGATGAACCCTTCAAGCGTCTCGCCTCTGGAAAGAAATGGCAAAGCTTGTGATCTTAGCGCCGCAACAAGGTCAGTGACCAAATTGGGCATGTCCATGTTCCATCGATCACCGCCTCCTTTATGTCGAACACGATCCCCGAAATTGAAATATAAGTGATCAGTTGGCACGCAGAGTGGCATGAGAAACGCCGTTACTGAAAACGATACTTCATCGTACGCCGATCTATCGAACCAGATGCCACGTAAAACGTGACCGATCGGCGGCAGGAGCATAAGCGTTTTCTTAAAGCGAAGCGGCGGTAACGCTTCAGCTATCTTTGTTTCAAGCGCAGCAAGCTTCGATGTGATCACGGACGCATCTCATGAAACGGTATGCGTTCAGCTCCGGCAGGTAGGTGGGATCGGACTTGCTCGATTCGGGATTGAGTCAGGGGCGCTTTACCGGTCTTTAGATCATATGCGGCCGTCGGACTATCCAAGGGCCCCTCAACAACGTCAACGCGGACAGACCCGCGAGTACCATAGGGAACCACCCTGCCGTTCAGATACGACTGTTCTGTCGAAATGTTGGCGTTGCCAAGCGCGTCCACTTCGACGCGGAAGCTCGAATGCACTGCGGTTCCATGAAAGCGGCCGCTGCCAGGTCCAACTTTTGCGGCGGCTCTGCTAGCCGCTGCCGACAATTGATCGAGTATGCTCGCGTCCTCCGCAGTATTTCCCGAAAGCGCTGCGATACCCGCGCCGCCAATTGCTTCAGCAATGGGGCCCGCAAACCTAAAGGGTATTCCGGCGCCCATAGCACCAAGAGAGGCCAGATTGATCAGGGGGTCGATCCAGCCGGCGTTTACCGCGGGACGCATGAGTGGGGCCTTGGGCTCAAATAAGAAATGCCCCATGAGTCCAGCGCGCTCGGAAAGCGGGTCGTCGGCTTCAATGGCGGGGACTTGAAAAGGTTGTCCATGGCTATCGAGCCAAAGTTGCCTGCGGTATTCAGCATAAGCTCTTAGATCTTGACCAACTGCATTTGCGCCCGCGCTCGCTGCAGCAAAATCGTTCTCGCTCTCGGCGACTTGCATTTGTCCGATCTGCCGGAGCGCGGACTTGGCTTCATGCGAAAGGCGAGAGCCGAGCGCCTGCCAGAAGCTCTCTTGTTTGGTGTCAATAGGCTTTGTCTGCGGCGGCGAGGTGCCGAGGCCGCGCCGCGTGGTCGTGTGTGCTGCGCCGCGAGCGTCAGACGGTGGCGCAGACGATGCGCCCATTCCATTGCCTTCTCCCTTCGGCGCGAACTTTCCGCCTTTTTTCCCGCCTTTGTCGTCGGGCGTTCCAGCCGGCCAGCGCGGGTGTTCGTCCGAGTCCCACTTGAGCATTCCGCTCCAGGCGAGATCGCGGACGAGTTTGATCATCCGGTCGCGCGAGCGGGCACCCTTGGAAAGTGGTACGATATGAGGAATGCCGAGGAGCACGGCGGCGATTTGCGCGCGGGTCACATCGCCTTTGTTGAGCGCGTTGGCGATCGCCTTCAGGCCACCCGTTTTCGACGACATATCGATCGGCAAGCCATAGAGCCCGCTGATCTGTTCGGAGAGTTCTTCGCACTCGCGCGGATGCCACGCGTCTTTGTCGTCCTTCTGCAGTCGATCCAAGAGCGGGACGGGGCCGACGAAAGCGCCGCTCGCATCGCAGGAGACGCCGTCCGCTCCGGATAATGACAGGTGGAATTCCGGCATTCGCCCTTTTGCCTCTGATAGGGTAAAAGAACATACCAAGAACATCCTAGGGTGTCCATATCGGTTTATGAAAACCAATGCGGTTCCAACGACCTTCGTCTTCTAAGGTATTGAAGTATCGGAGACATTTCAGCCGAATTATTTTCGACCGACCCTCTTTGATCACCTGGGTGGCCCGCATTTGCGGGCCATGACAGCCTGGGATAAGCGAAATTTCTTTGAGGAGAGGGAACGGGCAAACGCCTACGCGTCCCCGTTCACTTTCCAGAATTCCTTCACCCGGGCGAAGAAGCCTTCGGTTTCGGGATGGCAGCCGGTTTCGGCTTCCTTCTCGAACGCGCGCAGCATCTCTTTCTGCTTTTTCGAAAGCTTCACCGGCGTTTCGACGGCGACTTCGATGTAGAGGTCGCCCGCCATGCCGCCGCCGCGCATCACAGGCATGCCCTTGCCGCGGACGCGGAACTGACGGCCGGACTGCGTGCCTTCGGGAATGGAGATCTTCTGCTTGCCGCCGTCGCAGGTCGGCACGTCGATCTGTCCGCCGAGCGCGGCCGTAACGAACGATACCGGCGCACGGCAGTAAAGATCGTGGCCGTCGCGCTGGAAGATCTCATGCGCGGCGATCGACACGAAGATGTAAAGATCGCCCGGCGGTCCGCCGTTCAGCCCCGCCTGGCCTTCGCCCGAAAGACGGATGCGCGTGCCTTCTTCGACGCCGGCCGGGATCGCAACCTGCAGCGTGCGTTCCTTCTGGACTTGACCCGAACCGCGGCAGCTTTTGCACGGATTGCGCACGAAGCGGCCCGAACCCTGGCAATGCGGACAGGTGCGTTCGATGGTGAAGAAGCCCTGCTGCGCGCGCATCTTCCCGGCGCCCTGGCAGGCGGGACACGGTTCGGGCTTGGAACCCGCTTCCGCGCCCGTGCCGCCGCAGCCGTCGCAGGCCACCGCCGCATTGACGCGCAATTGCGCGTTCTTGCCATGGAACGCTTCTTCCAGCGTGATCTCGAGATTGTAGCGCAGGTCGGCGCCGCGGTTCTGGCGGCGCGCCTTGCGGCCGCCCATGAACTCGCCGAAGAGGTCGTCGAACACGTCGGTGAAGGACGAGGCGAAATCGAAGCCGAAGCCGTTGGGGCCGCCGGGACGGCCGCCGCCCTGCTCGAACGCGGCGTGGCCGAAACGGTCATAGGCCGCGCGCTTGTCACCGTCCTTCAGGACTTCGTAAGCCTCGGCCACTTCCTTGAATTTGTGCTCGCTGACATTGTCGCCCTGATTGCGGTCAGGGTGGAATTCTTTGGCGAGTTTTCGGTAGGCGCCTTTGATCTCTTCGATCGAGGCGGTCTTCTGGCAGCCCAGAACTTCGTAGTAACAGCGCTTACTCATGGCTCTTGGAATGACACACTTGTTGCCCCGGTGTTAACCGCTCGCGCCCGGCCCACGTGCGGACGATACCCTAGTCTTCGGATTTTTGAAAAACGTGTGGCCGGCCCCTGACCTTCGCGAACGATTGGGGCCGGCCACGATTGGGATTGGGTCAACGAGTGAGCCATCGGCGTTCGCGCCCGGTTTCGGACTTAGGCCGCGCCTTTTTTCTTGTCGTCATCGACTTCCGAGAACTCGGCGTCGACCACATTGTCGTCGGGCTTGGCGCCGCCTTCGGCTTCGCCGCCCTCGCCAGCCTGCGCCTTGTACATCGCTTCGCCGAGCTTCATCGAAGCCTGGGCGAGGGCCTGCGTCTTCGCCTGGATGTCGTCGACGTCGTCGCCTTTGACGGCTTCCTTGAGGGCCGCCATCGCGTTTTCGATGTTCGTGCGCTCGGCCGTGTCGATCTTCGAGCCGTGCTCGGAGAGAGCCTTGTCGGTCGTATGCACCAGCGCATCGCCATGGTTGCGGGCTTCCGCGAGCGCGCGACGCTTCTTGTCGTCGGCGGCGTGGCTCTCGGCTTCCTTGACCATCTTCTCGATGTCTTTGTCCGAAAGACCGCCCGACGCCTGGATGCGGATCTGCTGCTCCTTGTTCGTCGCCTTGTCCTTCGCGGTCACCGACACGATTCCGTTGGCGTCGATGTCGAAGGTGACTTCCACCTGCGGCACGCCGCGCGGCGCCGGCGGAAGGCCCACGAGATCGAACTGGCCGAGCATCTTGTTGTCCGCCGCCATTTCGCGCTCGCCCTGGAAGACGCGGATGGTCACCGCGGTCTGGTTGTCTTCCGCGGTCGAGAATACCTGACTCTTCTTCGTCGGGATGGTCGTGTTGCGTTCGATGAGACGCGTGAACACGCCACCCAGCGTTTCGATACCGAGCGACAACGGCGTCACGTCGAGAAGGAGCACGTCCTTCACTTCGCCCTTGAGCACGCCCGCCTGGATCGCGGCGCCGATGGCCACGACTTCGTCCGGGTTCACGCCCTTATGCGGTTCCTTGCCGAATATCTGCTTGACGACGTCCTGCACCTTCGGCATGCGCGTCATGCCGCCGACGAGGATGACTTCGTCGATCTGGTTGGCGCTGACGGCCGCATCCTTCAGTGCCTGCTTCACCGGCGCGATGGTGCGCTGGATGAGATCGTCGACGAGCGCTTCGAGCTTCGCCCGCGTGATCTTCATGGTGAGATGCTTGGGACCGGTTGCGTCGGCCGTGATGAACGGCAGGTTCACTTCCGTCTGCTGCGCGGACGACAATTCGATCTTCGCCTTTTCGGCCGCTTCCTTCAGGCGCTGGAGCGCCAGGCGGTCGGTGCGGAGGTCGATGCCGTTCTCTTTCTTGAACTCGTCGGCGAGATAATTGACCAGACGAATGTCGAAGTCTTCGCCGCCCAGGAACGTATCGCCGTTGGTCGACTTCACTTCGAACACGCCGTCGCCGATTTCAAGGACGGAGATGTCGAACGTGCCGCCGCCAAGGTCATAGACGGCGATCGTGCCCGATGCTTTCTTGTCCATGCCGTAGGCGAGTGCTGCCGCCGTCGGCTCGTTGATGATGCGCAGGACTTCGAGGCCCGCGATCTTGCCGGCATCTTTCGTCGCCTGGCGCTGGGCGTCGTTGAAATAGGCGGGAACCGTGATGACGGCCTGGGAGACTTTCTCGCCCAGGAATGCTTCTGCGGTTTCCTTCATCTTCTGCAGGATGAAGCCCGAGATCTCGGACGGCGCATATTTCTTGCCGTCGCGGCCCGCGACCCAGGCGTCACCATTGTCGGCTTTGACGATCTTGTAGGGGACCATGCCCATGTCCTTCTGGGTCATGGGATCGTCGAAGCGGCGCCCGATCAGGCGCTTGATGGCGAAGTAGGTGAATTCCGGATTGGTGACGGCCTGGCGCTTGGCGGCCTGGCCTACGAGACGTTCGCCGTCTCCCGTGAATGCGACGATCGAGGGCGTCGTCCGCGCGCCTTCCGCGTTTTCGATGACCTTGGGCGTGGACCCTTCCATGACCGCGACGCACGAATTGGTCGTGCCGAGGTCGATGCCGATGACTTTAGCCATAATATTACCCTTCTCTACGGCGGACGGCTTCCTGGCCTCTGTCGAGCGCCCTCCGGGCCGTCCCCTTAGCATGATGAGCGCGATGCTGAGAGGACCCTTAAAGCCCGCACCGCGACTGGGGGGTATATAGGGTTGAGACAGGAAGCCCGCAAGACAGGGAGGCCAGGAAAGCCCCGGTTTTTCGGTGTTAAAACGTTTCTAAATCATTGACAAGGCGGGGGGATTTGGGGGGGCTAAAGCGACCCGCAGCTGTTGGTGCAGGCGACCGTCACCGTCGCCTCCAGCGTCTTGCCGCCGGACCGGAATCTTGGCCCATCATAGCTGCAAGTATAGACGCCTGCGGGAAGGTTGCTCGCGGTGCCGACGCCGCCGACCAGCGAGAATTCCGCACCGGCGAAGAGGGAGCCCATCTTGCTTTTGACCGTGGCGTAAGACGCGGAGCCATTCACGACCTGGCCGTTGCCGACATTGATCACCGCGGAGTCCGGCGCGTAGTAACCGGGCTTTGTGGAACGGTCGCTCCAGGTGGCGCTTGGAATTTTGCTGCCCTTGAGGGGCGATGGGCATGACGGCCCGGCGCTGGCGCTGGCGCAAGCGACTGCGATCGCTCCGGCAATGAATGCGAAAGCAACGTGGTTCATGGCGTCTCTCCAACTTCGCTTTTGGGCAAAGACGCACCCCAGCTGAACAGAAATCTCACCCTTCCGGCGGATCGAGCGCTTGCGCTTCGTTCGCGTGCGTCTGCACCTGGATGTAATCGGCGTGGCCGATCGAGGCGATCAGGCGCTGCTGCGTCATGAGATAGTCGACGTGCTCTTCCTCGTTCTTGAGAATCTCTTCGTAGAGAAGACGCGAGCCGTAATCCTGCACGCTTTCCGCGTACGTGATCGCCTCGCGCAGATCCTTGAGCGCTTTCTCCTCGAATTCGAGATCGCAGGCGATGATCTCTTCGACGGTTTCGCCGATGAGGAGCTTGTCGAGATATTGCAGGTTCGGAAGGCCGCCGAGAAAAAGAATGCGTTGCGTGAGCTTGTCCGCGTGACGCATCTCGTCGACGGATTCTTCGTATTCCTTCTTCGCGAGCTCCGACACGCCCCAATTGGCCAGCATCCTGGAATGCAGGAAATACTGGTTGATGGCGGTCAGTTCGTTCTTGAGGATCTTGTTGAGGGTCTCGATCGTCTTCGGATCGCTGATGAGGGCGCCTACGCCGCCTCTTTCTCTTCCACCGCGTCCGCGTCCCTGACCAGCGCTACGATCTTGTCCTGGCATGTTCCGCAAACCTTCTTGCAGCCGTGATGGGCGTAGACGCCATCAGGACAGGTCGCGCCTGAGGCAATGGCCTCGCGGACCTTCGTGTCGTTCAACCTATTGCAGACGCAGACAATCATCCAACGCAGCTCTGAGACTTCTCCACCGAAATGGCCCAGTTGCGAATGATTGTCAATGTCAGAGTAGGTTAACGCCGGCGATGGTGTGATCGCCGTCCTTTGGTTCTACTCCGCCAGTCCCGCCGAGGCGGCCAACCGCCGTGCATAATGCCCGCGCAGAAGGACGAACTGCCACGTCACGCCAAGAACGCCCAGCAGCAGGATCGCCCACAGCGGCACGCCCGACCAGGACAGGAAGGCCGCCGCCACGAGACCTGTCGCACCCCCCAAATCCCAGCCGGCTTCGGTCGCCACGTGAAAGCGAAGCGTGCACGGCGCGCCTTTTCCCAGCGTGTAGACGACCGTCATGATCGTCGGGATGTAGAGACAGCCGCCCAGCGCGCTCATCGCGTTGGCGAAGACGGCGAGGGCCGGGTTGTGCGTGGCCGCCGCGCGCATCAGGAGCACGAGGCCCAAGGAACCGCAGGCGATGTAGACGGCTCTGCGTCCGCCGCTGTCGATGTAGCGGCCGAGATAAAGTCCGCCCACGGCGCCGACGACGGCCGCGATGGCAAGCGCGCCGCCATAGGCCATGAAGTTCTCGCTCAGCGACCGGAACAGCGCGATCTGCCAGACGAACACGTAGACGCCGCCGGTGAAGCCGTCGCCCACGAAAAGAAGCACGCCGGGCAGTGCGGCGCGGATAGCGCCGGCCGCGCTCTTCGCCACTCTGAATTCGGGTGTCCACAGAAGCGGCACGGCCGCGGCCGCGACGATTCCGGCCGTGATGCCGAAGGCGACTTTCGGACCGAACGTCACGAGTAGGAAACCCGTCAGCAGCGGGCTCACCACGCCGACCAGCGCCACGATGGCCTCGCGCGCGCTCACCTGATGGCCACGATGTTCGTCGTCACCCACGCGCGCGAAATAGGCGTGATAGCTCGGCCAATAGAACGTGTCGGCCACGGCGCCGATGGCGATGATCGCGTAAAGCGCCGGTCCCACGCCGTGCACGCGGGCAAGCAGCGGATATTGGCAGGCGCTCAGGAGCGTTCCGGTGATGATGAGAACGCGCATGCCGAAGCGCGCGGCCAGCGGAATGATCATCGGGCGGATGAGAAACCGGCCCGTCAGGATGGCGGCGAACGTCAGGAACACGCCGGGCACGGAGACGCCGGCCTTGAACAGATACGCCGCGAAAAATGCGCCGGCGCCGGTCATGGCGATGGAGTGGATCGCGTAGTGGATGTTGAGAAGATTGACCGCGTTGTTGCGGAAATAGGCCATGGCACTGCCTCGGGAGAGAGATGGATCGAACGCGCGCGAAATCCGGCAGCACCCGCAAGTTCTGCGGTGACCGGAGGCGACTTATTTCAGGCGTTCGACCGACAAAGCGAGGCATCCTCAATGCGGGACGGCGGCAATGTAACGGTGCGGCAGCGGCGGATCAATGGAGTTCTGCGACTCCTACGCCGCCGCTTCCGCCGCTGCTTCGGGTTCCTCGTAAGACGGCGCCAATATGCGTCCGAAGACCATGCGGAGCAGGACGAGAACCACCGCCGCGCTCGCGATCAGGCCCGCATGCAGAAGCCAGAACGAAGTGCCCGGCATGCGGTCGAGCAACCCGCCCAGATAACCCACGAACATGTTGCCCATGAAAAGCTGCAGCAGATAAACGGCCATGAGCGTGCCGGCGGTGCCTTTGGGCGCCGCGCGCGTGTAAAGCGCCATGCCGACGGGAAAGACGTTGGCGAAGCCGATGTCGTTCAGGAGCTCGAAGGCGACACCCCATCCAAGCGACACGCGATGTCCGGTCGCCGCAAAAACCGCAGCCGCGCCTGCAAGCGCCAGCGGCGCCAGCGCGCTGATCGCGACGCCCAAGATGATTTTCTGCAATTCGTCGGGCTCGCGCCAGCGCGTTGCCCACCACCGCCAGAAGAGTACCATGCCCGCCATGGTGACGGTGCTGACGATCGCGTCGAAGGAGATGAGCCACGTCACCGGCATCTGCCTTCCGAAGAGCACAAGGTCGTAGTCCGCCTTCGCCCACAACAGATAACCGTCGAAGATCTCCTGGTTGCCGACGCTGGCGACCGCAAGCACGATCGTGAGAAGAACCAGAATGGCGATGACGCCCCAATCCGATCCGGACAGCGGCTCGGCTGCGGGCGCGGAGTCTTTCGTCTGGCGCGGACGCTCCAGCGGGAAGTTCGGCCGGCCCAGGAGATACGTCGTCAAACCGATCAGCATGCCGACGCCCGCGGCGCCGAAGCCCCAATGCCAGCCGACGGTTTCGCCCAGCGTTCCGCAAATGAGCGGCGAACCGATCACGGCGATCTGGATGCCCAGGAAATAGATCTGGAACGCATCGGCGCGGCGGGGATCGTCGTGGCCGTAGAGATCGCCCACTTGCGTCGCGATGTTGCCCTTGAAGAAACCGACGCCGATCAGAAGGCACGACAGCGCGATCAGGAAGCTCGCTTCGAACGCCATCAGGAAATGACCGGCCGCCATCACGATCGCGCCGAACGTCACCGCGCGCGTGCGTCCGAGGAAGCGGTCTGCGATGAAGCCGCCGAGCAGCGGCGTCAGATAGACAAAGCCCGCATAGAGACCGAACACGATGGACGCGAAGGCCTCGGTCGAAAGATGTCCGTAGACGGATTCGATTGCGCGATGGAAAGGAGCGAAGCCCAGAATGTGCTCGACGTGACCCGGATGAAGAAGCTGTCCCGTCATGTAAAGCACGAGCAGCGTCTGCATGCCGTAGTAGGAGAACCGCTCCCAGAATTCGGAGCCGGCCAGCCAGGCGAGACCGGCCGGATGGCCGAAGAAAGCCTTGTCGTTTTTGGTTACCTGCGTCGTCACCGAAACCAGCCCTGATGCACTTTGCGCCGGCGACCCTATCGGCGGTTGGCAGGACGTGCCAGCGGGGAATTGCGGTGCGCTTAACGCAGGCGATTGACAGACGCGGTCAGCGGTTCGAACCTCCGGACAAAAATCATTACGCCGCCGTCATGAAGCACATTGGAATCCTCGCCCACAGCGCCGAAGGCGCCGGTCTCTGCTTTCTCGAAGCCTGCCATGCGGGCGAGGCGAGGCTCGGCCCGCACAACCATCCCGACATTATGCTCGATATCATCGCCATGGGCGCAGCCATGACGCTGTGGGAACGCAACGAATATGCGAGCGTGCGCGAAATCCTTGCGCGAAGTTGCGAGCGGCTGGCGCGGGCCGGCGCCGATTTCTTCGTCTGCCCCGACAACACGGCGCACTTGGCCTTCGAGACGGACGGTCCGCCGCTGGCGCTTCCGGGCCTCCATATTGCGGACATTGTCGCGCAGACGGCCAAGGAGCGCGGGTTCCGGCGCATCGGCCTTCTGGGCACGAAGTGGACGATGGACGGCACGACCTATGCGAGTGCGTTTGCGCGCGCGGGTCTCGACTTCCGCGTACCACCGGCCGATCAGCGCTCCGACGTGAACGCCATCATCTTCGACGAGCTGGTGCGCGGGCAATTCCGCGACACGTCGCGCGCGCGCGTCGTCGCCATGATCGAAGGTCTCGAGCGCGAAGACTGCGACGCGGTGGCGCTCAGCTGCACCGAGATTCCCATTCTCGTGACTGAGGATGTCTCGCCGCTTCCCGTTCTCGACTCGACGCGGCTGCTTGCACGCGCCGCGGTGGAGGTAGCGCTGGGCGAGAAACCGATGCCGACATGGCGTGGGGGACCGGTCTAGTCTTTCAGTGCGACGCAGGCGCGGGCGTCCATTGCACCACCGCGCGCCAGGGCACTGCGATAGGCACGCCATCCTGCTTCGCGGGCTTGTATCGCCACTTGGCCGCGCATTGCAGGGCAGCCTGATCGAGCATGTCATAGCCGCTCGAGCTCAGTACGATGACGTCGGTCACGGCGCCGTCCGTCGTGATCTTGAAGCCCACCAGAGTTTCGCCTTGCTGCCGGAGTCGCAGGGAAGCGGAGGGATAGAACGCCGTGCAACTGCGCGTGCTGCTCGCAATCCCCGTCATCGGCTGGGTGGGAATCGCGCGCTGCGCGGTGATGGTGTTGGTGTAACCCGGAGGCCGGAAATGTTGCACGGTGATGGCGTTCGTGATCGCCGCGGCGGACAGGTCGGCTTGCGGCGAGACCGCACCGTTGTTCGACGTGACGGGCACGATCATCGCGAGATCGCCGATGACTTTGGTCGTGAAATCCGCGGGCAGGTTCTGAAGACATTGGACGGCCTTCTGGTCGAACGCCGGATTGCCGCTGGACGTAACGGCCGTCACGTTCGTGACCGCGCCCCTCGAGATGTCCACGTGCGCGATCATCGTATGCGGTGCTGGATCGAGCGGCATCGTCGCGGCCCGACACGCGGGAACGGACGCCATCTCGCGGCCGAGCCATTCGGGCGTGACGGGCGCATGCGGCCCGACCGTGACCGTGGGCGTGAACGTTTGCGCCCCAGCCATCGTCGTGAACAGCAAAAGAAAAGCAATCGTCCGCACGGCATTCCCCCCGGATGCGCTGGCAGAAAAACTATGCCGGGAGTTCGCACGCTTGAGAAGTGGTTCTACAGCACCGCGATCACCGCCGCATTGAAAATCTCGCTCATCTTGGCGCCAAGCGGTGCGATCTGGACGGATTTCTCGAGGCCGAACAGCACCGGTCCCATCACGGAGACGCCGCCCAGCTGTTGCAGGAGCTTCGTCGAGATCGAGGCGGAATGGATCGCGGGCATGATGAGGACATTCGCCGTGTCGGTGAGGCGCGCGAAGGGATAGAGCGCCATCTTCTCACGGTCGAGCGCCACATCCGCCGCCATCTCGCCGTCATATTCGAAATCGACTTCGCGGTGATCGAGAATCTTCACGGCTTCCACGAGGCGCTGCGAGCGCTCCGCTGGTGGGAAGCCGAACGTCGAATTCGCAAGCATCGCCACACGCGGGGTGTAGCCGAAGCGTTTGGCGACGCCGGCGGTTTGTATGGCGATGTCGGCCAGTTCTTCCGAGGTCGGCATTTCGTGCACATTGGTGTCGCCGACGAAGATGACGCGGCCTTTGGTGAAGATGAGCGTCACACCGATGGGCCGCTGGCCGCGCGGGCTTCCCAGCACCATGCGCACATCGTTGAGCGCCGCGCCGTAAGCGCGGATGACACCCGTCACCAGCGCATCCGCGTCGCCCGCTGCCACCATCGCCGCGCCGTAAATGTTGCGGTCGTTCGTCACCATGCGCACGCAGTCGCGATAGAGAAGCCCGCGCCGCTGCTGGCGCTTGTACAAGAGATCGATATAGGGCTGCGCCTCCTTCGCCGAATGTGGCACGCGGATTTCGAGGAAATTGTCGTCCTCGATGCCGATATGTTTCATGCCCTGCTTGATGATCTCGGCGCGACCGATGAGCAGCGCCTTGCCGAGGCCGGCATTCTGGAAGGCCGCCGCCGCGCGGATGACGCATTCCTCTTCGCCTTCGGCAAACGCGACGCGTTTCGGATTGGCGCGCACGCTTGCCGTCACGCGCTGGAGAAGCAGCGCCGAAGGATCGAGCCGCGCCGCCAGAGCGTCGCTATAGGACGCGAGGTCCTTCAGCTCGCGCCGCGCCACGCCCGTCTTCACGGCCGCTTCTGCAACCGCCGCCGAGACGCGCGCGATAAGCCGCGGATCGAATGGCGCGGGAATGATATAGTCGGGGCCGTAGACCGGCCTTCCGCCATAGGCCGTCGAGACTTCGTCGGGCACGTCCTCGCGGGCGAGCGCGGCGAGTGCTTCCGCCGCCGCGATCTTCATCGCATCGTTGATGGTGCGCGCGCGCACGTCGAGCGCGCCGCGGAAGATGTAGGGAAAGCCCAGGACGTTATTCACCTGGTTGGGATAATCGGAACGCCCCGTCGCCACGATCGCATCGGGGCGTACGGCGTGCACGTCCTCCGGCGAAATCTCGGGATCGGGATTGGCCATGGCGAAGATGATGGGCGCCTTCGCCATCGTCTTGACCATCTCCTGCGTCACCGCGCCTTTGACGGAGAGGCCCAGGAACAGATCGCAGTCGACGAGCGCTTCGGCGAGCGTGCGCGCTTTCGTATCGACGGCATGCGCGGACTTCCACTGGTTCATGCCGTCGGTGCGGTCGCGATAGACGACGCCCTTGGAGTCGCAGAGGATCGCATTGCCGTGCGGCAGTCCCATCGCCTTCAGAAGTTCGAGACAGGCGATGCCGGCTGCGCCCGCGCCGTTCACCACCACCTTGATGTCGGAAAGCGTGCGTCCCGTCAGATGGAGCGCGTTGATGACGCCGGCGGTCGAGATGATCGCCGTGCCGTGCTGGTCGTCGTGGAAGACGGGAATGTCCATCAGCTCGCGCAGGCGCTCTTCGATGACGAAGCAGTCGGGCGCCTTGATGTCTTCCAGATTGATGCCGCCGAAGCTCGGCCCCAGATAGCGCACGCAATTGACGAAGGCGTCGACGTCCGTCGTGTCGATCTCGAGATCGATCGCATCGACGTCCGCGAAGCGCTTGAAGAGGACGGCCTTGCCTTCCATCACGGGCTTGGACGCCAGTGCGCCCAGATCGCCTAAGCCCAGGATCGCCGTCCCGTTCGAAATGACGGCAACGAAGTTTCCTTTGGCCGTGTAGTCGTAGACCGCGTCCGGCCGTTCGGCGATGGCGCGCACGGGAACCGCTACGCCCGGCGAGTAGGCGAGGCTCAAATCCCGCTGAGTCGCCATAGGCTTTGTGGGCGTGATCTCGATCTTGCCGGGCTTGGGGCCCGCATGGAACGCGAGGGCTTCTTCCTGGGTGAAGGACGGGCGCTTTATGGTCATGACAATTCCGATACTACAATCCACAGAATATCGCGCCGAGGGGTAAGGGCTTTCAATGGCCGTGGGCCGAATGGCGCAGCAGGCCTGGGAGGCGATCTGCTAGGTTCGCCGCCATGAACGAGCTTGTCGCCGCCCAGGAGAGCCCGATCGCGGGTTCGACGCCCATGATGGCCCAGTACCTGGAGATCAAGGCGGCCCACGCCGACTATCTCCTTTTCTACCGCATGGGCGATTTCTACGAGATGTTCTTCGCTGACGCGGTGAAGGCCTCCGAAGCGCTCGACATCGCGCTCACCAAACGTGGCAAGCATCTGGGCGAAGACATTCCGATGTGCGGTGTGCCCGTGCATGCGGCCGAGCAATATTTCGAGAAACTGATCCGCAAGGGCTTCCGCGTTGCCGTCTGCGAGCAGGTGGAGGATCCGGCGGAAGCCAAGCGCCGCGGCTCGAAATCCGTCGTCAAGCGCGAGGTGGTCCGGCTCGTCACGCCCGGCACCCTGACGGAGGATGCGCTCCTCGAAGCGCGCGCCGCGAATGTGCTGGTGGCGATCGGCACGGCAGGCGACGCGCTGGCGCTGGCCGCGGCCGACATGTCGGCAGGCGAATTCACCGTGGGTGCGGTGGCCACGGCCGATCTTGGGGCGGAACTCGCGCGCCTGGGCCCACGCGAAGTCCTGGCGCCGGATCGCCTCCTGGCAGATGAAGCGCTTGGTACACTGCTGAAGGCGTTGGGGCCGGCGCTGACGCCGCTGCCGTCGATCAAATTCGATTCCGGCGCGGGCGAGCGCGCCTTGAAGACGCTTTACCGCGTGTCGGCGCTGGATGGTTTCGGCGCGTTCTCCCGCGCGGAACTGTCGGCGGCCGGCGCACTCGTCGGCTATCTCGAACTCACGCAGAAAGGAAAGCTTCCCGCACTCAAGACGCTGGCGCAGGTTCCCGAGCGTGCGTTTATGGGCATCGATGCGGCCACGCGGCGCAATCTCGAAATTGTGGAGACACTCACCGGCACACGAGCGGGAAGTCTGCTCGCCTGCGTGGATCGCACGGTCACCGCCGGCGGCGCGCGCGAACTTTCGCATCGTCTGGCGTCGCCGCTGACGGATGTGGCGACCATCGCCGCGCGGCATGATGCGGTCGCGTTCTTCGTCGGTGAAGGCGATCTGCGGCGCGCTTTACGCGAAGACTTACGCCGCGCGCCCGACATCGCCCGGGCGTTGGCGCGTCTGTCTGTCGGCCGCGGCGGTCCGCGCGACCTGGGAGCGCTGCGCGACGGGATGAAGGCGGCGCGCGCGTTGGGTGCGAAGCTCGGCGCGTTCGACGATGCGCTGAAGCCGTCGCCGGGCGAAGCAGGCGAGGCGCGCACGCGGCTGGACAAAGGCCTTGTCTCGACGCGTGCGTTCGAACAGCGTCTCGATCGCCTGCTCGTCGCCGAGCCGCCTTTCACCACGCGCGACGGCGGCTATATCGCGTCGGGCGCGCATGACGGTCTCGAAGAAGTCCGGAACTTGCGCGACGAAAGTCGCAAGGTGATCGCGAGCCTCGAAGCGCGCTACCGCCAGGACAGCGGCGTGCCGCAATTGAAGATCCGGCACAACGGCGTGCTCGGTTACTTCATCGAACTGACGCCGCAGCACGCGGAGAAACTGCAGGTCTCGCCGGCGCGCGATCTCTTCCGCCATCGCCAGACCATCGGCTCGGCCGTGCGCTTCTCGACCGACGAACTCGCCACGCTCGCCGGCCGCATCGCGGAAGCGGCGGAAAAAGCGCTCGCCATCGAGCGTGAGCTGTTCGACGCTTTGAGCGCCGACGCGATGGCCGTAAGCTCGGCGCTGTCCGACATCGCCGGCGCGCTGGCGTGCCTCGACGTGTCGCTGTCGCTCGCAGACATGGCCGTCGACAAGCGTTACGCGCGGCCGCGAATCGATCAAAGCCTGGCGTTCGAAATCGTGCGCGGACGTCATCCCGTCGTCGAAGCCGCACTTCTCGAAGCGCATGCGGGTCCGTTCGTGCCCAACGACTGCAATCTCTCGCGCGACGGCGGCGAAAGACTGTGGCTTGTCACCGGTCCCAACATGGCCGGCAAATCGACGTTCCTGCGCCAGAACGCGTTGATCGCCATCCTTGCGCAGATGGGAAGTTTCGTGCCGGCGGAACGCGCCCATATCGGCATTGTCGACCGGTTGTTCAGCCGTGTCGGCGCCGCAGATGATCTCGCGCGCGGGCGCTCCACCTTCATGGTCGAGATGGTGGAAACGGCCGCGATCCTCAATCAGGCGACGGGACGAAGCCTCGTTATCCTCGACGAGATCGGCCGCGGCACAGCCACCTTCGACGGTCTCGCCATCGCCTGGGCCGCCGTCGAGCATCTGCATGAGACGAACCGTTCGCGCGCGCTGTTCGCCACGCACTATCACGAGCTGACGGCGCTTTCCTCACGGCTCGACCAGCTCGCCTGCGTCACCATGCGGGTCAGCGAATGGAACGACACGATCGTGTTCCTGCACGAGGTGGCGCAAGGCGCGGCCGACCGTTCCTACGGCATTCACGTGGCGAAGCTTGCGGGATTGCCGCCGGCCGTCATCGCGCGCGCCGAGGAAGTCTTGCGTGCCCTGGAAGAAGGCCGCGAAGGCCACAAGCCGCTCGCGCGCATCGACGATCTGCCGCTCTTTTCCGCCGCGCAGCCGAAGAAGGTCGAAACCAAAGCAAGCGCCCTCGAAGACGCATTGCGCAGCGTGCTGCCCGATACGCTCACGCCGAAAGCTGCACTCGATCTCGTCTACACGCTGAAAGAATTGCTGGCGAAGAAAAACTAGCGCGTCGTTACAACTCTCCTCAATTGCCGCGCCGCATCTAAACGCCGCGCTAGATCGCCGTGATAGGATCGCGGCCTCTCGAAGAGGCAACGATGCGCAGGCTCATTCTGCTGTTGGGCGTTTTTCTTGTGCTTCTCGGCGCATGGATCGTCCTGCGCAACGGTGCGTGGGCCGCGCCGGAAGCCGAGCCGCTGTGGATGCCGCAGCCGGGCCTGGCGTCGACGCCGTCATTGGACCCGCTGGACAGCCGGCAGATCTGCGAGCACGCGGTCAATCTCAAGGCGCGCTTCAGCCCTGCGTCGGTGCGTACCGCGATCCTCGGCTACGTCGTCGAGCCGGAAGGCGTCATCGACGACATCACCGTCGCGGGCACGAGCGGCAGCAAGGCCCTCGACGAAGCGATCATCGCCTGCGTGGCGACCTTGCGCTTCCTGCCGGGAAACAAAGGACGCGCGATGATCGTGCAGTGGAAGTGACCCGCGTTAGCGGGTCATCCTCGCGCACGGGAGGATCCATTTAAGTTCCGGGCGTGAAGGCGTTGCTTAGATAGAAAAACAGCGCCACGCCCAGGAGTGCCAGGAGCACCGCCAGTGCGATGTCGAGACGCGAGCCCGTGCCGGGCACGATCTCGCCACTGTCGATTTCCTTCGCCGTGCGCACAAAGCGGACGGCCGATAGCACCACCATGGCGACGCCCGCCGCGATCAGGAGCAGTCCCGCCTCGCGGCCGAAGGCCGAGCGATGGATGGCAAGGTTGCTGATGGCCGTCGTCGGGGCGATCGCCGCCAGGAACAGGTCGAAGCGCTCGACCAGGAAGCCGAAGGCCGTCACGGCGATGGAGGTGCGCACCCAGGCGAGGAAGGTGCGCTCGTTGGCGGCGTGATCGCTGAAATTCTTGATGGACAAGGGGGCCTCCTGCTTCGCCGCCGGAGTCTAACGCATTCCGGGGCTGCTCCGGGCAGGCTTGCCCCGCGCGGGCGCCGGGTGTCAGCATCCGCCTATGAGCGCTGTCCGCCCCCGCAAATTTCTCGTCGTCGTCGACAAGACGGCCGAAGGACCGGTGGCGTTGCGCTTCGCCACGCGGCGCGCCCAGCACACAGGCGGACGCGTCACGCTCCTCTGTGTGGCGGAGCCCGGTGAGTTCCAGCAATGGCGCGGCGTCGAAGAGATCATGCGCGAGGAGGCACGCCAGGAAGCGGAAGGCCTCATCTATGCCGCGGCCAAGACGGTGAACGAGCTGTCTGGCATCATGTCGGAGCTCGTCATCGCGGAAGGTCGCGCGACGGAATGCCTCTTGGATCTGGTCCGGTCCGACCGCGATATCTCCATCCTGGTTCTGGCAGCGGGCACGGCCAAGGAAGGCCCAGGGCCTCTGGTTTCGATGTTCGCCGGGCCCGGCACGCATCCCATTCCCGTGACGATCGTGCCCGGCGGCTTCACGGACGAAGAGATCGACGCGCTCGCATAAAGGAGAGACTTTCATGCGTTATCTGCACACCATGGTGCGCGTGGCCGATCTGGACGCGAGCCTCAATTTCTATTGCAAGCTCCTTGGCCTGAAGGAGATGCGCCGCATCGACAACGAGAAGGGGCGTTTCACGCTGGTATTCCTGGCGGCGCCCGACGATGCGGAGCACGCAAGCAGCGCGCAGGCGCCGATGGTCGAGCTCACCCACAATTGGGATCCCGAGGATTACAAAGGCGGGCGCAATTTCGGCCATCTCGCCTATCAGGTCGACGACATCTACGCGCTCTGCAAGCGCCTGCAGGACGGCGGCGTGACCATCAACCGCCCGCCACGCGACGGCCACATGGCGTTCGTGCGCTCGCCGGACGGCATTTCGGTCGAGCTTCTGCAGAAGGGCGGATCGAAGCCGCCTGCCGAGCCCTGGGCCTCGATGCCCAACACGGGAAACTGGTGATGGTGGCGGCCAATATCGTTGTTGCGATCGCGGTCGGTCTCGTCGCCTGCGTGCTGATGGCGGGCGTCTATACGCTATGGGTCGGCGGCGACGTGGCGCGCAGCTGGTCAAACCGGCTGATGCGCATCCGCATTCTGGCGCAGCTGGTTGCCGTCATCATCATTGTCATCGTGTTCTACGTCATGCGGCGGCATTGAATGCCCTCGATAGGCGACAAGAAAGACTTAGCGCCTTGGGCGCGGTGGATGCGCAGTGGGCGCAGAGCGATATATATAGCGCGCGAAGCGCGCAGCGATTTTCCCGGGAGTGACTGAATGGACTGGGCGCTGGCGCGCGCAGCAACCGGCGTCCTCCGCGTGACCGCCGCGTCCTCTGCGCTAAAACTGCCTTTACAGTTCCGCTCTCTCGGCAGTTTTCTCAAACCCCTTGCAGCCGGGGCTTGTGTGTGATGTTACGGGGGTAGGTAAATCGAGTATTGGCCATGGCGAAGACGCTTTACGACAAGATATGGGACGCCCATCTCGTCCACGCGGAAAAGGGCGAGGCGAGCGTGCTTTATATTGACCGTCATCTCGTCCACGAGGTGACGAGTCCGCAGGCGTTCGAAGGTTTGCGCAACGCGGGCCGCAAGGTCCGGCGGCCCGATCTCACGCTCGCCGTCGCCGATCACAACGTGCCGACCACCAATCGCGCGGCGGGTATCACCGATCCGGAATCCGCGCAGCAGATCGCAACCCTGGAAGCGAACGCGCGCGAGTTCGGCGTCGAATATCTCTCCATGGACGACATTCGCCAGGGCATCGTGCACATCGTGGGTCCGGAGCAGGGCTGGACGCTGCCGGGCACGACCATCGTCTGCGGCGACTCGCATACATCCACGCACGGCGCCTTCGGCGCGCTTGCCTTCGGCATCGGCACGAGCGAAGTGGAACACACGCTGGCAACCCAGACGCTCTTGATCAACAAGGCGAAGAACATGCGCGTGACGGTCGAAGGCGAGTTGCCCGTCGGCGTCACCGCAAAAGACATGGCGCTCGCCGTCATCGCCAGGATCGGTACCGCCGGCGGCACCGGCTACGTTGTCGAATATGCGGGCGATGCGGTTAGGGGCCTTTCGATGGAAGGCCGCATGACTCTTTGCAACATGACGATCGAGGCCGGCGCGCGAGCGGGTTTGATCGCGCCGGACGAAACGACGTTCGCCTATGTCGCGGGACGTCCGCGCGCGCCCAAGGCCGCGGCATTCGAGGGCGCGCGGATGTATTGGCGCACGCTCAAATCCGACGACGACGCGACGTTCGATGCGGAGATTGCGATCGACGCGAGATCGATCGTGCCGATGGTGACCTGGGGCACGAGTCCGGAGCAGGCGCTGCCCATCACGGCGCGCGTGCCCGATCCGAAGGCCGTTGCCGACGAAAGCCAGCGCGCGGCCATCGAACGCGCACTCGCTTATATGGATTTGACGCCGGGCACGGCGCTTGAAGAGGTGAAGATCGACCGCGTCTTCATCGGCTCCTGCACCAATGGCCGCATCGAAGATCTGCGCGCGGCAGCGGCGATCGCCAAAGGCCGCAAAGTCGCCGCCCATGTGGGCGCGATGGTCGTGCCGGGTTCGGGACTCGTCAAAGCGCAGGCGGAAGAAGAAGGCCTCGACGAGATTTTCCTCGAAGCGGGCTTCGAGTGGCGCGAGCCGGGCTGCTCGATGTGTCTGGCCATGAATGCCGACCGGCTCGAGCCGGGCGAACGCTGCGCCTCGACCTCTAACCGCAATTTCGAAGGCCGTCAGGGCCGCGGCGGGCGTACGCATCTCGTCAGCCCCGCCATGGCCGCGGCGGCGGCGATCACGGGTCATCTGACCGATGTGCGGACGTTCGATCTCACGGGAAGTTAATTTGCGGCGGTCCGGTGCGCGCGTAAGCTCCCAGCCATGCATGGCGGTCACAAGCTCAGCTACCAGGAGCAGGACAGCGCGCAGACGCTGACGGAAGGCCTCGAGGAATATTACGCGGCCAATGCCGGCATTGTGACACGTCCGAGCGATCTGCCGCCGGAAAGCACAGCACTTTTCACCGGACACGACACGGGGCACGTCATCTTCGGCCTCTCGACCTCGCTCATGGACGAAGCGATGGCGGACACGCGCATCCTTTTGTCGACGGACGCGGGCTTCTGGCGCTATTCGCGCTACATCACGGCCGACAAACAGGCCAAGGCGATCTTCAAGCAGGTGGGCTTCGGAAAAGTGGTGCTCTACACGCTCCTCATGACGCCGCGAATCCTGCGCGCCATATGGGAAGCCGTGTGCATGAAAAAGCGCTGGCCGTGGGAGCCGCCGCCGTCGTTTCAGACGCGTTCGCTCGGCGAACTGCGCTGCGAATTCCAGATCCGGATCATTTGAGGCGCGGACGCTCTTAATACGTGCAGCATCCGCGCCTCGTCGCTGACGTCAGCGATAGCACCAATGGTGATGGCACATGTAGCGATGGTAGTAGTGACGATGATGCCACCAGTAGCCGCCATGGAAGTCGGCGAGCGCGGCGGTGCCGACCGCGGACAGACCAAGCGCCAGAAGAAGCGCCGTTCCGATCTTCATCCCGTAACTCCGTTCGAATCTGTGTTGAGAGATTGACAGTGCTTCGGGAACGCTACCACTGCATGACGGTTCCCGCCCGCTCTAACGACGATTGCGGCTGAGTGCCTTCGCCCGCGCCGAAAGATAATCGTAGAGCGCGTCGATCTCGTAATCGTGAAAGGCGCGGAAGCGCGGACGCGATTTGCTTTCCAGCCTGCGTCCGTCGGACGTGATGCCGCTCTTGAGCAGCCGGAAAAAATCGCCGCGGTTGTAGCGCGCGACGACGGAAAGATCGGGCGCGTCCGCCGAGCCCGTCAGATCGGTATCGTGACAATCGGCGCAGGCGATGCGCGCCAGATAGCGTCCACCGTCATAGCGCGGTCCGAGATCGAGCGAGGTCGGGCTCTCGGGCGCGACGAGGGCAACAGGTTCGAGATCGCTCCTCGCGATGGCGAAGCGGGCGGGCATGTCGAAACTGGGCGCGGGCTTGGCCGTGCCGAGCGCTTTCAATGTGCGCAGATAAGAGACGATGGCGATCACATCGTCTTCGCTCATATAGGCGTAATCCATCGCGGGCATGACCCACATGCTTTTGGAATCGGGCAGGATGCCGGTGCGGATGGCGCGCTCGAATTCCTCGTCCGTCAGCGTGTGCGCGGCGATGCGCAGATTGGACGACCAGACGGGCAGCAGGCTTGCCGGCCGCGTGAGCCGTCCTTCGAGATTGGCGCCGTGACAATCGGAGCAGCCGGCGATGGCGATGAGATGCGCGCCACGGGCGATCATTTTCTGGTCCGTGCTCGCCGCCACCGTCGTCGACGGCAGCGGATAGCGCCGTTCGATTACCGCTTCGGACCGAAGCCAGACGAGGGCGCAGACGGCGACGTTGAGCGCCACCGCGAGGCCGGCTGCAGCGAGAGAGCATTTCAGAAAGGGCTGCAGGTTCGCCTCGTGGAGGAGTGGATTTGAAGGATGCAATTCACCATGGCCTGCCTTGCACGGGAAAGGGAGTGACGAGCGGTTCGGGATTGGGTTAGGGTTCCGTGCTGCGTTGCGAGAATTCATCTCTTCCATGGCCAGGGCCAAAGCCGCACGATCCCGCGCGACCACCCTTTCAGGCTGGCGGCTGGTGGTCGTTTGCGTGGCGACGCTGGCCTTCGCGTTTCAGAGCTACGTCGTTCAAACGCACATCCATTTTGCCCCCGAAACGGCCATCGCCGGAGCCCATGGGGCGAACGGCCACCACGACAAATATCCCGCCAATGACGATCCGGCCAACTGCCCGATCTGTCAGGAAATCCTCCATAGCGGCCAGTTCATCACACCGGCGGTGCAGTTCGTCCTGCCGCCTTCGCTCGCCGTCTCGACTATTGCAGTGGTCGACCAGGCGCTGCCGCATATCTTCACGCCCTCGCACAGCTGGCGCGGACGCGCTCCACCCCACGCCTGATCGATCTGTCCTCGTGCCTCGTGAGAGCGGCCTGTGTAGCCGCGGCCGCGAGGCTTTCTGACATCGATTCCGCCCGGTCCGCGTTTTCCCGAAAGGGAGGCCGCCGGCGGGAAAGCAGGGGTTATTGAAATGTTACGTGTATTCCTTCTAGCCGGCGCTGCCGGCTCCGTCCTCCTTCTGTCGAGCGCGGCCTACGCGCAATCCGACGACCAGACCGAGACGGTCGTCGTCACCGCCCGCAAGCTCGATGAAGCCAGAAGCGACATCCAAACCCAGCTCGGCGCAACGACCTACACGATCGACGAAGCGGCGATCGCGGCCATGCCGGGCGGCGACAACAACCAACTCAACCAGGTGCTGCTACAAATGCCGGGCGTGGTGCAGGACCAGTATGGCCAGCTGCACATCCGCGCCGAGCATAATGCGCTCCAGTACCGCCTGGACGGCGTCGTCCTGCCCGAAGGCATCAGCGTCTTCAGCCAGACGCTCGATCCGCGGCTGGCCGGCTCGGTCAAGCTCATCACCGGCGCGCTGCCGGCCGAATACGGCCTCGTCACCGGCGGGATCATCGACGTGCAGACGAAGACGGGCCTCTTCGATTCCGGCGGCCAGATCTCCATGTATGGCGGCGACCACAGCGACATGCAGCCGAGCGCCAGTTATGGCGGATCGGACGGCAACTGGAATTATTTCATCGAAGGCGATTACCTGCAGAATCGCCTCGGAATCGATTCGCCCGACGGCGAATCCAATCCGCATCACGACTACACGTCCCAGTATCATGGCTTCGGCTATGCGGAGGACATCCTCGACTCGCACAGCCGCATCGCGATGACCATCGGCACCTCGCACGACAATTTTGAAATTCCCGATACCCTCGGCTATCCGAATCCCACCGTCGGTCCGCAGCCAAGCTACACGATCGACGGCATCTCGCCGACGCCCAGCGGCTATCTCAACGACCGGCAAGCGGAAATCACGCATTTCGGCTCGGTGAGCTATCTGAGGAGCGAAGGCTCGGTCGATATGGAAATTTCGGCCTTCTCGCGCTTCTCAAGTCTTGCCTATTCACCGGACCAGAACCTCGGCGATCTGTCCTATCTCGGAATTTCGCAGAACGCCTATAAGCGCGACATCGGCTACGGCCTGCAGTCGGACAACGCCTGGCGGGCGCTTCCCGATCACACCATCCGTTTCGGATTCCTCGCCCAGAAAGACGATCTCGAAAGCATCACCTCGGCCCAGGTGCTGCCTGCCGCCTGCACGGGCAACGGCTCCGTCGCCAATCCGTTCAATTGCACGCAGTCCTCGAACACGCCTTATGTCGTGGACGATAATGGCAAGAAGACGTCGCAGAGCTTCAGCGCCTATGTGCAGGACGAATGGCAGATCGTAAAATGGCTGACTGCCAACTACGGCGTTCGCTATGATCGCTTTACGGCCTTCAGCGAGGGCAATCAGGTCAGTCCGCGCGTCAACTTCGTCGTGACGCCGCTCGACGGCACGACGCTGCACGCGGGCTATGCGCGCTATTTCTCGCCGCCGCCGTTCGAGCTGATCGCGAGCGAGTCGGTCGCGAAATTCTCCAATAGTACGGCCACCACGGGCGTGACCACGGACACCACGCCGGTTGCTGAGCGGGCCGACTATTTCGACACGGGTGCGCAGCAGAAGCTCAGCAATACGATCTTCGATGGCGACGACATGACGCTCGGCACCGACGCCTTCCTCAAAATGTCGCACGACCTGATTGATGAGGGCCAGTTCGGCGCACCGATCATCCTGACGCCGTTCAACTACAAGCGCGGCCTGCAATATGGCGTCGATTACGACATCACCTACGACACCGGACCGTTCTCGGCTTACGCCAACCTCAACTTCCAGCACGCGACGGGCAAGGACATCGTGACGAGCCAGTTCAATTTCAGCGCGGACGACCTCGCCTACATCCAGAACCACTACATTCATCTCGACCACGAACAGGCGGCGACGGCGTCGGCGGGCGTCTCTTATCTCTGGGAAGGCACGCGCTTCTCGCTCGACGGCATCTACGGTTCGGGCCTGCGCCAAGATGACCCCGTTACCGGCGTGCCCAACGGTGAGCCTCTGAAGCCCTATGTGCAGGCCAATTTCGGCGTGATGCATACCTTCACCTTGCCGGCAGCGGGCGACGTCCAGTTCCGCATCGACGTAATCAACATCACCGACACCGCTTACGAGATCCGCAGCGGCACGGGCGTCGGCGTCGGCGCACCGAGCTGGGGCGAGCGGCGCAGCGTCTATTTCGGCATCACGAAGCCCTTCGGCTGAGCCGAAGCGCGCCGCGGCTTTCTTCGCCGGCAGGCGTTCGATTAAGATCGGGGGCGCCGGTGTCACGGCCGGCGCTCTCGTCGAACGCAGGAGGCGTCCATGCACGCGCAATCCCTTTCCGCCTATTCGCACGAGCACCTGTTCCTCGGCGACGATCACGCCCGCAACGAACGCAAGACCTGGATCGTGATCGCGCTGTGCGGCGCGATGATGGTGGCCGAGGTCGGCGGCGGTGCTCTGTTCGGCTCCATGGCGCTGATCGCCGACGGCCTGCATATGTCGACGCATGCGGGTGCGCTTCTGATCGCGGCGCTGGCCTATGCCTATTCGCGGCGGCATGCGCGCGATATCCGCTTCACGTTCGGCACGGGAAAGTTCGGCGATCTCGCCGGTTATACGAGCGCGATCGCGCTGGCAATGATTGCGCTTCTCATCGGCTATGAAAGCGTGGAACGGCTTTTCCATCCTGTGCATATCGCCTTCGGCGAAGCGATCCCGATCGCCTGTGTCGGCCTCGGAGTCAATCTCCTGAGCGCCTGGCTTCTGAAGGACGATCACGATCATCATCACGGTCACGCGCATGATCATGACGACCATCATCACGACGATCACGACCATGGACATCATGTCCATGACGACCACCATCATGATCACGAGCGCGATCTCAATCTGCGCGCGGCCTACGTGCACGTGCTGGCCGATGCCGCGGTATCGGTGCTGGCCATTACGGGCCTTGTGCTGGCGCGCGCCTTCGGCTGGGTGTTCATGGACCCTGTCATGGGCATCGTGGGCGCCATCGTCATCGCCAACTGGTCGTGGGGCCTGATCGGCGCGACCGGTGCCGTGCTCCTCGACACGCGTGCGAACGACGCGCTGGCAAGCGAGATTTCCGGGCGGCTGGAAGTGGACGGCGACCGGATTTCCGATCTGCATCTGTGGCGCGTGGGCCCCGGCCACAACGCGGCCATCGTGGCGCTCGTCACGCATGCGCCGCGGCCGCCGGCTTTTTACAAGACGCGTCTCAAGGGGCTTCCACTCAGCCATGTCACCGTCGAGGTCGCGACCTGCGAGGACGCGCACGCTTGACGGCTGCGGCCAAAGCGCCTAATCCCCCGCCCCCTTAGGGAGACGGCCCGTTGCGCGTTCATCGTGAAGGCTGGCCTTTCATCGCCGCCGCCGGCCTTTTCAATTTGGTCTTGTTGCTGGGCGCACCACCGCTCGGTTGGCTGTTTCTGCCCGTAACCGTCTGGGTTGTGGCCTTCTTTCGCGACCCCGACCGCATCACGCCGACGGCGGAAAACCTCGTGATTTGCCCCGCGGATGGCCGTCTTCTGCCGATCGTTAACGCGCCGCCGCCGCCCGAACTGCACCTGCCCGCGGGCGGCTACATCCGCCTCAGCATTTTCATGAATGTTTTCAACGTGCATGTGAACCGGATTCCCTGTAATGGAATTGTCACAACGCTTGCCTACCGCCCCGGCAAGTTCTTCAATGCCTCGTTCGACAAGGCGAGCGCTGAGAATGAGCGCATGGGGATCCGTCTGACGACGGAGGGCAGGCAAGAGATCGGGATGGTGCAGATCGCCGGACTCGTGGCGCGGCGCATTGTGTGTAACGTTCGAGAAGGACAGTCAGTATGCCGGGGCGATCGTTTTGGCATAATCCGTTTCGGCAGCAGGGTCGACGTCTATTTGCCGGACGGAGTGCGGGTTCTCGCGACCGCCGGCCAGAGCGTCAAAGCGGGCGAAACGGTGCTCGCCGAATTCCGGAACTGATGGCGCGGGTCGTGGGCAAGCGAGGCTTCGGCCGCACGGCAGCGGCGCTGCGCGAAGACTTTCCGCTCGGCAAGCAGATTCCCAACGGCTTGACGCTGCTGGGCCTCTGCTCGGGCACCACCGCCATTCCCTTCGCCTTCGCCGGACAATGGAAAGCGGCGGTGACGGCGATCATCTTTGCCGCCATCTTCGATCTCCTCGACGGCCGCGTGGCGCGCCTCTTCCATGTCGACAGCGCGTTCGGCGCGCAGCTCGATTCGCTGGCCGATCTCGTGAGCTTCGGCATCGCGCCGAGCGTGCTTGTCTATCTCTGGTCGCTGCACAATGCGCAAAGCGCGGGCTGGGCCGTGGCACTCATCTATTGCGCCTGCTGCGCCATCCGCCTGGCGCGCTTCAATGTCGAAGCAGCCGAACGCGATCCGCTCGCGCCCCCCAATCCGCATTTCACCGGACTGCCCACGCCGGCGGCGGCCTGCCTCATCCTGCTGCCGATGCTGATCGGCTTCCAGTTCAAGACCCACGCGTTTGCCGATCCGCTGCTGAACGCGTTCGTCATGGCGATGATGTCGCTTCTGATGGTGAGCCGGGTTCCCACGCTTTCGGTAAAGCACATTCATGTTCCGCGCGCGATGCGCCCCGCGCTCGTGGGTTTTATCGGCCTCGTCTTCTGCTTCGCCATCATGTGGCCGTGGGCCACGATGACGGCGGCCCTGGTCGTCTATCTGGCGACCATTCCGATGAGTGCGGCGTCCGCGCGCCGTACCGAAGAAGATGATTGAGCTTTCGCTCCGCGCAACCGCAGGCAGCAAATCCTCGCAACTGTGATCGGCGCATTCCGCGGGCTTCGGCGCACGCGGGAACGAAGCCGGTCCCCGCGTGTTCGATTCCCTGAAAGCGAAAGAGGAATCAAAAGGATGGATAAGGACCGCATCAAAGGTTCGGCGGATCAGGCCAAGGGCGCAGCGAAAGATGCGGCCGGCAAGATACTCCACGATCAGAAGCTCCGGGCCGAAGGCAAGATCGACAAGCTGAAAGGCAAAACGGAGAGCGCGATCGGCGGCGCCAAAGACGCACTGCGCGATATGGATCGCAAAAACAAAGAAGAAAAAAAGCACTGACAAACTTCGGGGAGGCGCGTGCCCACGCCTCCCTTCTTTTCGAGAGACCCATCATGCCGCGCGGCGACAAATCCGGTTATACCGACAAGCAGAAGCGCATGGCGCGCGATATCGAAGAAAGTTACGAGGGCCGCGGCGTGAACGAGAAGGAAGCCGAACGCCGTGCGTGGGCGACGGTGAATGCGGAAACCCATGGCGGCAAGAAGAGCGGTTCGGGCCGCGGCCGCAAGATCAATCGAGCGCCGTCGCGCAAAGGCGGCAAGCTCGGCGGCGCGGCGTCCGCGAAGCGTCCTGCGGCTGCGCGTTCGGCGTCGGCGAAGAAGGCGGCCGCGACGCGCAAGCACCGGGGACGTTGAGCTTCGATTCCACCTCCCCCTTGTGAGGAGGTCGAAATCGCGTAAGCGATTCCGAGTGGGGAATCCCATCGGGCTCGCCCTTTGTAACGTCTAGCGACCAAACGGCTTGGCTCGCCGACCCCTCCATGAAGGGGAGGCGGATTCGAATTTTTCCCGCAAGAAAACGGCCAGTGAAAGCACCGGCCGTTTTGTCTTTATCTTTCGCAAATACTCAAATCGGCGGAGCGCGTCCGCGCACGGCGCCGCTGATGGCGCTGATGATCAGGAGCACCAGGAACACGAACAGCAGAATCTTGGCGATTTCCGCCGCAAGGCCTGCAAGCGCAAAAAAGCCGAGCAGGCCTGCCAGGATCGCGAGAATGAAAAAGGTCAATGCCCAACCGAGCATGATCATGACTCCAGAAAATGCGCTTGGATAACCGCGCGCTTCCGCAGAAGTTTCATGACATGACTGTGAGCGACGGCACGCGGGGTCGCGCATTGAACGCTTTGCCGTTAACGCAGCTGCGTCTTACTCCGCGGCCTGTGCCCGGTCGATCACGCGTTTGATCTCGGCCTGGCGCGCATCGAACTGGCGGGCGATGAATTCGTCTTCGTCCTGCAGCGCCTGCACGTCTGCTTTGGCGTATTCGATGACGCCCATCTCTTCGTAGCCTTGGCGGATCTTCTCGCCCCATAGGCCGATGTCCTTCACGATCGGCACGATGCGGGTGAAGAGCGAGTTGCGGAACTTCTCCATGAATCCGCTCTCATACATCGCCTGGGCGCACTCTTCGATCGGCAGTTCGAGATTCTGCCACAGCTCGATAGCGTCGAAGCGATCGCGCATGAGATAGGAAGCCTCGAGGAGGAACTCCTCGCGTTCGTCGCGCTCCTTCTGCGTCAGCTGCGGATAGTAATCGCGCAGCGCGAGCCTGCCGAATGCTACGTGGCGGGATTCGTCCTGCATCACATAGGCGTTTACCTGCGCGCAGAGATTGTTCTTGGCGTTGTCGCGGATGGTGCCGAAGGCCGCGAGCGCCAGGCCTTCGATCACGACCTGCATGCCGAGATAGGTCATGTCCCAGCGAGAGTCGCGCAAGGTCTGATCGATCAGCTCCTTGAGCGGCTTGGTCATCGGATAGGCCACTTCGAATTTCGACAGGAGCTTGCGGTAGGCCTCGACGTGACGGGCCTCGTCGATCGTCTGTGTCGCCGCATAGAATTTCGAATCGACGTCGGGAACCTGCGTGACGATCTTAGCCGCGCAGATGAGCGCGCCCTGCTCGCCCTGCATAAATTGCGAAAGCTGCCACGCCTGGAAATGGCGGCGGACATTGCCTTTCTCTTTTTCCGGCATCCTCAAAAAGCATGGCGCCATGTGGATCGGCATGGATTCGTCGGGCATGCCTTCGGGATTGTCTTCGCTGAGTTCCTGCGACCAGTCGATACGGGTCGCTGCGTCCCACTGCATCTCCTTGCCCTTGGCATAGAGACCCATCATGGCCGCGCGGCCTTCGTCGTAGTCCCAGTTGAAGACGGCGTCGAAGTCCTGCTTCACGTTCCAGGTGGAACCTTCCGTCCCGAGTGCATAGAGCTCCTTGAAAGACATGAAATACTCCTCCCGGCTGATCCGCGTCGTTCGGCGGCTTTTTGTCTTTCCGGATGATAAGCGCCCCGGCCGCGAGGGCGAGTACACATCCCGCCAAAGATGTGGCATTTTGTGCCATGCGGATCGCGACCGAGCTCGAACGCCTGCCCATGACGATGGGCTATTTCCGGCTGATCCTGCGCGGGTTCGGCGATAGCGACGCCGAGCGGGCGGCGCTTCTGGACGGGACGGGTGTCGGCGACGAGGACCTTCGCAATCCGGCTGCCGATATCAGCGTGTTCCAGCAGGTCCGCCAGATCGAGAACGCCTCCGCGCTTTGCGGTCCGGGGTGGGCCATCTCGCGTCCGAAATTGTGGGACGTCCCGGCGCATGGCGCGCTCGGCGTCGCGGTCGTCTCGGCGCCGACGCTGGCCGACAGCATGAGTGTCCTGGAGCGCTACGGTCACGTCCGCTCGCCCTGGTTCAAGATTTCCGTCCGGCCGCGCGCGCAGGAGACCCTGCTGGAGCTGAAGATCACGGCCCCGATCGAAACCGAGCAATGGCGGCCGATGATGGAGATCGCGTTCCTGGCGATCAAAGCCATGCTCGACACCGCGCTCGGCCGCATATCCGTTGAAATGATTTTCCACTTCGCCTGCGCCAAGCCGGACTATGCGGATCGCCTCACGGCTGCGCTCGGAGGCGCCGTGAAGTTCCAGGCGCGGACCAACCATATCGCCCTGCCGAGTATCTGGCGCAGCGTCGTTCCCACGCATGTCGATCCGCCCCTGTACGCGCATGCGGTGGCCGAGCTCGAAGATGTGCGCGCACGCCTCGAAGCGCCGACGAATCTGCGCGCCCAGGTCGAACGCCTTTTGCGGACGATGCCGGTCGGCCGTCTCGATTCGCCGTCGGTGGCGCGCACCCTCGGCGTCTCGCGGCGCACGCTGGCGCGGCGTCTCGCCGAAACGCACACGAGTTTCCGCATGCTCCTCGATGCCGAGATCAAGACGCGTGCCCGCCGCCTTTTGTCTTCGCAGAAACTTTCGCGGCCGGAGATGGCCGAACAACTCGGCTATCGCGATCCCACAAGCTTCAGTCGCGCCTGCCGGCGCTGGTTCGCCGACGAGCGCTGAAGCGGTTCACTCCGTCGTGGGGAAAAGGTGCTCGGGCACGGGCACGAGTCGGCTTTCGGCCACGGACGAGAGCGCCTCGTCTTCGGCCGCCACGCGGATCAGCGCCTCGCGGTTGGTGATCACGAGCGTGCGGTAGCGCTGCTTCAGGATGCCCTCGCGCATCAGCCGACGCAGCTCGCGGTTCACGCTCTGGCGCGCGGCGCAGACGACGTCAGCCAGATCCTCCTGCGAGATCTTGGAATCGATGACGATCTCGTCGGACTCGATCGGCGATTGTCCGCGTGCGATCCACAGGATCGATTTGGCGATCCGGCAACGCACCGAGTTCATCGCATGCAATTCGATGGCTTCGAAATCCGTGCGCGTGCGGCGGCAGAGAAGCTCGATGACGGCAAGCGCCACCTGCGGATGGCGGGCGGCGACGGACCTCAGTCCCCGTCCGGCGATGACGAGGGCCGCGCCGCGGCCGCGCGCAATGACGTCGAACGGCGCCGGCAGGCCGTCGAACACAGGCAGGATTCCCGTCGATTGTCCGGGCCGCGAGACAGAGTAGAGAAAGCGGCGCCCGTTCTGCCAGGTGCGCGCGAGCAGAAAGCAGCCTTCGATGATGATCCAGGCGGAATCGACGGCGTCGCCCGCCGAGCACGGACGTTCGCCGTCCTCGTAAAATTTTATTTCGGTATTGGCGCAGATTTCGTCGATGGCATCTTCAGGCCAGCCAGACGTCACCCGCGTACGTTCCAGAGCCGCGCGAATTTGTGCGCTTTGATCTCTCATGAATTGCGGCCCGCCCCGATGACAGCTATCTGCTTTCTATCACATCGATGACAATGCTCGAAGTCCAGTGTCGCGAACGGCGATTGCGGGACGCGATTCAAATTGTTCAAATGTATGTCGCCTACCCGACGCTCATTTGCGGCGAACACGGATGAATTAAATTCGCGTCGACCGCGCAACGCGCCTAGTGTCGACAAGCCGACAGGAGGAAACGATGTCGTCGAAGCCGAAAGTTGCCAGCGGTGATTTCCAGCATGTGCGGTATGCGGTCGAACATCACGTCGCGACCGTTACGCTCGACCGGCCGGAGCGCCGCAACGCATTGAACTATCGCGCTTATGACGAACTCGAATCCGCGTTCCGCACCGCTTCGTCTGATGTCGACGTGCGCTGCCTGATCGTAACGGGCGCCGACCCGGCCTTCTGCTCCGGCGACGACGTGCGCGAAATCATGGCGGGCCCGTCAAGTCCCGCGCGCGCCGAACGCCGGGCCGATCCCAGGCCCACGCCGGCCGCGATGGCCGCGCTCGAATGCGAATGTCCGGTCATCGCCGCGGTCAACGGTCCCGCGATCGGCTGGGGAATGGAGCTTGCGCTCTATGCCGACATGCGTATCGCCTCGGAGAACGCGAAATTCGCGGAGATGTTCGTGAAGCGCGGGCTCGTCAGCGACGTGGGCGGCTTCTATCGCCTGCCGGCGATCGTGGGCCCGGCGAAGGCGTCGGAGCTCCTGTTCACCGGCGACGTGATCGACGCGCAGGAAGCGCTGCGCATCGGGCTGGTGAGCGACGTGATCCCGCATGGCACCTTGCTCGACAAAGCCCGCGCGCTGGCCGCGCGCATCGCCGCCAACCCTCCCTTGGCCGTCCGTGCCCTGAAAGAGGGCTTGCGCCGCACGGCCTATGGCGATCCGCAGGAGATCGGCCGCTGGGCCATCGAGACGATCTATCGCCTGATGCAGACGGAGGATCACAGGGAAGGCGTGGCGAGCTTCCTCGAAAAGCGCGCACCGGTGTTCAAGGGGCGGTAGCGCACGCCCGTTGACAATCATCCATATTTCAGGAATCAATGAAATATGGAAACGACAGACGCCGTGAAGCGCCTTTCGGCGCTCGCCCAGGACGCCCGCATCGAAGTGTTCCGGCTGCTCGTGAAGGCGGGGCCGGACGGACTTGCCGCCGGCGAGATTGCCCGCCGGCTCGAGTCCGCTGCGAATACGACGTCTCAGCAATTGCTGATCCTGTCCAACGCAGGGCTTGTCCGCGCAAGGCGCGACGGCCGCTCGATCATCTATTCCGCCGATTTCGAGGCCATGAGCGATCTGCTGGTTTATCTGACGGAGGATTGCTGCGGCGGCCGTGCGGAAGTGTGTGCACCGCTGGCCGAGATCGCCCGGAAATGCTGCAAGCCGGAGAAAGGAACGCGTCATGAAACGCCTTCACGTTCACATCGCCGTTGACGATCTGGAACGCTCTATCGGGTTTTATTCCACGATGTTCGGAGCGGAGCCGACAGTCCGCAAATCCGATTACGCCAAATGGATGTTGGACGATCCCAAGGTCAATCTCGCGATCTCCCGGCGCGACGGTCATATTCACGGCGTCGATCATCTGGGCATTCAGGTGGATAGCGATGACGAGCTGCGCGCGTTGGCGGCGCAATTGAAGCATGCGGGAGAAATCGCGCGCGATCAGGAGGCGGCGACATGCTGCTACGCCCGGTCGAACAAGGCCTGGGTCGACGACCCCTCCGGCGTGCGTTGGGAAACCTTCTTCACCTTCGGCGAAGCGACGACCTATGGCGAAGACGAAGATGCCCAAGCTGCCGTACAATCCGTGTCGGTTTGCGGCGCGAAATCGGGATGCTGCTGATGCGCAATGAGAAGCCGGAGCGTCCCTACAACGTGCTCTTTCTTTGCACCGGAAATTCCGCCCGCTCCATCCTGGCCGAGGCAATCCTGGACAAGGTCGGCCATGGAAAATTCAAAGCATACTCGGCGGGCTCTGCGCCGAAGGGCGAAGTCCATCCGCATGCCATCGCTCTGCTGAAACGGCTCGGCTACCCGACGGACGGGCTGCGCTCGAAAAGCTGGGATGAATTTGCCGGGCCCGGAGCGCCGAAACTCGATTTCGTATTCACGGTTTGCGACAACGCGGCAAACGAGGTCTGTCCCGTATGGCCCGGTCAACCCATGACGGCTCATTGGGGGATTCCCGACCCCGCCGCGGTTGAAGGCAGTGATACGAAGATCGCGGCGGCATTCCGCGATGCCTATCTGCTGCTGCAACGGCGGATCGAGCTCTTCGCGAACCTGCCGGTGAAGACCCTCGACAAGATGTCGCTGAAACGCCGCCTCGATGAAATCGGAAAGCTCGCGCGCGAGCCGAGCGAGCAGCCGTGACGGGGCGGACGCTCGTGGATCATTTGTTGCCGCGCGCACCCGCATCGCGTGTTGGCGCGACAGACATTTCTCTCGCTCGGCGCCTGGCGGCGGAGGCGCTCGGAACCGCGTTTCTCCTCGTCGCGGTCGTGGGTTCTGGCATCATGGGCGAGCGGCTGGCCGGCGGAAACGACGCCATCGCGCTCCTGGCGAACACGCTTTCCACCGGCGCGGCGTTGATCGTGCTTATCAGTCTGTTCGGACCGGTCTCCGGCGCCCACTTCAACCCGATCGTCACGGCGCACTTCCTGATGCGCCGCGAAATCCCCGGGCGTGTCGCGCTTCTCTACGTCGTCGTGCAACTCGGCGCGGCTGTCGCCGGTGTTTATCTCGCGCACGCCATGTTCGCGCTGCCGATCGCGGAAGTGTCGGACAAGATGCGGGACGGTCCGGCGCAGTGGCTGGCCGAGTTCGTGGCGACCTTCGGGCTTGTCGCGACCGTAGCCGGATCGCGGCATGCGCCTGATAGAACGCCATTGCTGGTCGGCCTCTACATCGCTGCGGCGTACTGGTTCACGGCCTCGACGTCGTTCGCCAACCCGGCCGTGACTATTGCGCGCGCGTTGACGCACACCTTCGCCGGAATCGCACCGCACTCGGTGCCCGGCTTCGTCGCCGCACAGATCGCCGGCGCCATCGTCGCCTCGATCTGCTCGCAGTGGCTGTTCGGCAAGTAAATCCACCTTCCACAAGTGGGAGGTGGATTGAGTTTCAGTTCATCCGCTCGATGATGATCGCAGGCGCCATGCCGCCGGCGGCGCACATCGTCACCAGCCCGCGCTTCAGATCGCGGCGCTCGAGTTCGTCGAGGATCGTGCCGATGAGGATCGAGCCCGTGGCTCCGATGGGGTGGCCGAGCGCCATCGCGCCGCCGTTGACGTTGACCTTGTCGCGGTCGAGCTTGAGGTCGCGGATGAATTTCTCGGCGACGACGGAAAACGCTTCGTTGATCTCGAAGAGATCGATGTCGTCGAGCGTTAAGCCCGCCTTCTCCAGCACCTTGCGCGCGGCCGGCACCGGTGCATTCAGCATCAGCGTCGGGCTGTCGCCGACATTGGCCATGGCGACCACGCGCGCGCGCGGCTTGAGGCCGTGCTTCTTCGCATAGTCGGGCGAGGCGAGCAGAACCGCGGCGGCGCCGTCGACGACGCCGGACGAGTTGCCGGCGTGATGGACGTGTTTGATCTTGAGATCGGGATAGACCTGACGGATCAGACCGCCATAGGTCGTGCCCTTCTCGTCGAGCGGGAACTCCGCCATCGCCTCGAAGGCCGGTTTCAACTGCAAAAGACCTTCAAGCGTCGTCTGCGGTCGCGGGAATTCCTCGTGATCGAGCGCCAGCGTTCCGTCGTCGTGATAGACGGGCACCAGGCTCTTGTCGAAATGGCCGCCTTTGATCGCCTTGTCGGCGCGCTTCTGGCTTTCCAGCGCCAGCTCGTCGAGCGCCTGGCGCGGAATATTCTCGAGCGTCGCGATCGCGTCGCCGCACACGCCCTGATGCGATTGCGGATGGAGCGCGCGCAGATGCAGGTTGCCCGCATCCATGAATGGCGGCGATTTCGGATCGGCCGTCGACGACGTGTAGGACATCATCTCCGTGCCGCCGGCGACGATGAGATCTTCCATGCCCGACATGATCGAGGCGGCCGCGAGATTGACGACGGTGATGCCCGAGCCGCAGAAGCGGTCGAGCGTCACGCCGCTTGCCTTGGTATCGTAGCCCGCATCGAGCGCGGCCATGCGGCCCAGATCGGCGCCCTGCTTGCCGCGCTGACTGGAGGTTCCCCAGATGACGTCGTCCACTTCCGCCGTGTTGACGTCGTTGCGCTTGGCGATGGCTTTGAGCACCGTCGCGGCAAGACGTTGCGGGTGGATATCCGCGAGCGCGCCTTTGCCCACTTTTCCGATCCCGCGCGGCGTGCGGCAGGCGTCTATGATCCAGGCTTCCGACATGGTTCCTCCGAAATGTTCGATGGCCGCAATGGCCAATAGCTCTGTCCCCACATTGCAGCATCACGCTATGCTGGGCGCAAGTCCGCGCCTTCCTTACGCAGCGGCAATGCGAGGTTCCCATGGCCGACAAACCCATCACCGCCACCGTCCGTGAAACGAAAGAAAGCCCGTTTTCCGTGGAAGTCCTCGTCGACGGCCACAAGATCAAGTCCGACGAGCCCATCGATTCCGGCGGCGGGAATCTCGCCCCCAATCCGCACGAGATCCTGGTGGCGGCGCTCGGCGCCTGTACGGCGCAGACCGTGCGCTGGTATGCGCAGCGCCACGACTGGCCGCTCGAGTCGGTCGAAGTCGATGTCGGGTACAAGCACGACCATCTGGAAGGCCATAGCGGGCTGCTCGACATCTTCACCAAGACCGTGCACCTCACCGGCGCCAGCCTCACGCCGGAACAGCGCACGCGGCTTCTGGACATCGCCGGCAAATGCCCCATCCAGCGCCTGATGGAAGGCATGCCCGTCATTCGCACAGCGGACGTGACGTGAATTGAGCGCCGCGCCGCGGCGTTCTAGATTTCAAAAAAAGGGAGAGACGAAACCATGGCGAGCGAGCCGATCCTCGAACCCGATCTTCCGATCGTCGATCCGCATCATCATCTCTGGGATCGCACGCCCGCGATGGTGGCCGCGATGCCACTGCCCGATCATCCCTTTTCGCGCATCATCCAGAACAATGCGCGCTATCTGCTGGACGAGTTCCTGGCCGACCTCCGAAGCGGCCACAACATCCGCGCCACCGTTTTCCTCGAATGCGGCGCGATGTATCGCGCCGGCGGACCCGACGCGCTCAAATGCGTGGGCGAAACCGAGTTCGTGAACGGCGTCGCCGCCATGACGGCAAGCGGCATCTATGGCGATGTGCGCGTGGCCGCCGGCATCGTGGGGCACGCGAATCTGCGGCTGGGCGATGCCGTGGAAGATGTCCTGCGCGCGCATATCCATGCCGGCGACGGCCGCTTCCGTGGCATCCGCCACAGCGCGTCTTATGATGAGGATTCCAATGTGCTCGGCCTGATGGCGAACCGTCATCCGCCGGGGCTCTATCGCGATGCCACCTTCCGCGAAGGCTTCAGGCATCTTCATAAGCTCGGGCTTTCGTTCGACGCATGGCTGCTCGAGCCGCAATTGCCCGATCTGATCAATCTGGCGCGCGCCTTTCCCGACACGCAGATCGTGCTCGACCATGTCGGCACGCCGCTCGGCATGGCGAGCTATGAAGGCAAGCGCGAGGCGCGCTTCCCCATCTGGAAGGAAAACATCCAGAAGCTCGCGAAGTCGGAGAACGTGACAGTGAAGCTCGGCGGGCTGGCCATGCCGTTCCTGGGCTTTCCCACGTTCCATGCCGCGCCGGCCGCAAGCTCGGAGACGCTGGCGAAGGAGTGGAAGCCCTATATCGAGACCTGCATCGAGGCCTTCGGCGTCAATCGCTGCATGTTCGAAAGCAACTTCCCCGTCGACAGCGGCAGCTGCACCTATCCCGTGCTGTGGAATGCGCTCAAGCGCGTGGCGCAGGGCTATTCCGCCGCCGAGAAGACGGCACTCTTCAGCGGGACGGCGGCGCGCGTCTACCGGCTTGCGCTCTGAAGGCGGGAGGACAGGGTGAGCGATCTCGTCGAACGCCTGAAAACGATGTTGGGCGAGCACGGGGTCGTGCCGGCTGAAGACATCCCGAAGCGATCGCTCGCCGGACATCGCCTTGGCGAGCCGCTTGCATTGCTGCGTCCGCGCTCGACCGCAGAGGTTGCGGCGATCCTGAAGTTCTGTCACGCGGAACGCCTGGCCGTTGTCCCCTGGGGCGGACAGTCGGGGCTTGTCGATGGAACCTATGCCGAAGGCGCGATTGCGCTTTCGCTCGAGCGCATGAACCGGATCGAAGAGATCGATGAAACGGGTTCGACCATGACCGTTGAGGCGGGATGCGTGCTGCAAACGGTCTGCGATGCGGCCGACGCGAAGGGGCTGTTCTTTCCGCTCGATCTCGGCGCGCGCGGCTCCGCCACGATCGGCGGCAATATCGCGACCAATGCCGGCGGCAACCGCGTCATTCGCTACGGCATGATGCGCGAGCTGGTGCTCGGTCTCGAGGCCGTGCTGGCCGACGGTACGATCGTGTCCTCGCTCAACCATCTGATCAAGAACAATGCGGGCTACGATCTGAAGCAGATCTTCATCGGCTCGGAAGGCACGCTCGGGATCGTCACGCGCGCGGTCCTGCGGCTGAGGCCCAAGCCCGCCACGCAGAACATGGCGCTGCTCGCCGTCGATCGCTTCGAGCATTTGCCGCGCATCTTGCGGAGCCTCGAGCGGGGACTGGGCGGGGCGCTCTCCGCCTTCGAAGTGATGTGGGAGGATTTCTACAAGCTCGTGACGACGCCGCCCGCTTCAGGCCGCGCGCCGCTCGCCTACGGCCACGGCTATTACGTGCTCGTGGAAGCGCTGGGCGGCGATGCCGACGGCGATACGGCGCGCTTCGAGCGGATTCTTTCCTCGGAGCTTGAGCGCGGCGATATTGCCGATGCGGCCATCGCGAAATCGAAAGCCGAATGCGACCGGCTCTGGGCGCTGCGCGACGACGTCCTGCAAGTGGCGCGCAATGCGCCCATCTTCACCTTCGACGTGAGCCTCAAGATTGCCGACATGGACGCCTATGTGAATGCCGTGCACGCGGCGCTCCGCGCGCGCTGGCCCGCGGCCACCATGATGGTCTTCGGACATCTGGGCGACGGCAATCTGCACGTCATTCCCGGCGTCGGCGAGGGCAGCCGCCCGACCCGCAAAGCCGTCGAGGAGATCGTCTATAGCGCGCTCAAAGGCGGCTCCGTATCGGCCGAGCACGGCATCGGCCTCGAGAAGAGAGATTATCTTTCCTGGTGCCGTGCACCGGAGGAGATCGTTTTGATGCGCAGCTTGAAGCAGGCGCTCGATCCGCGCGGGATACTCAATCCGGGGAAGGTGTTTCCGCTTCCGAAGTGAGGGCGTTCCTCAGCTTCTTATGCCGCCATAGCTACGGTTCCCGGTGCCGAATACGACGAACCACGCGGCCAGCGCGGTGACCGCGAGCGCACTCACGCGCACGTCGTATGTTCCCGTCATCGCGAAGACGCACAGATTGTTGGTGGCGTGGAACAGCGTGGCTGCCAGCACGCTGCCGCCGGAGGCGTTATAGAGGCTCACGATCACAAACCGTGTGGCGATCGTGCCGAGCGTCCACCATGCGATCCAAAGCGTATCATGTCCGGCTTGGACAAGCGGCACGAAGTGCCAGCCGGCCCACACCATGCCGATGACAAGCGCTGCCGCGAGAGTTCCCCATCGGGCCTGCAGCGGATCGGTCGCATAGCCCGACCAGCCGAGTTCCTCGCACCACGCGGCAACCAGGAAGGCCGCCGCCATCGCGGCGAATTTGAACGGCGGCACGACCGTGAAGTTCGCGCCTTGCGCGGCGTGTAACACGGCGAATGTCACTGCACCAACCGCGAGCGACAGAAGCAGGGCGACGACGAGCCAGCGGCGCGGGCGCGCCACCCCCAGGCTTCCGGACAGGAACGCCCGGACGCCGCCTTCCTCGCGATAGACGAGGAGCAGCGCTGCGAGGCCCGGGCAAATGGCCATCAGTGCCGCGATCGGAAGGCCGGGCAAAAGCATGCCGCCCGACTGCGCGCCGAGTATCCAGAACGGAAAGGCGAGCAGAAATGCCAGAACGAAGAACCGCCATGGCGATCGCCGCGAGACAGGGGAAGTGGTCGCGTCCATCGCCAATCATACGACGCAAGGCGCCCCGCCGCGATTGACCGACATCAACCGCGCCGTTCGAGCCAATATTTGAGCGCAACCGCGTTGTTGTGTTCCTCATCGCGCGCGGCGTAGAGCAGCGTCACCGGGCCCTTGCGCAACTGCTTGCGCAGCAGGGCGGCGGCTTCCTCGGCCTCAGGCTGCTTGAGCTCTTCGCCGTATTCTGCGACGAAGGTCTTCCACTTTTCGGGATCGCCATGCAGGCGATGCCTGAGATCGTCGCTGGGCGCGATCGCCTTCAGCCAGACATCGATCTTCGCCTTCGCCTTGGCGACGCCACGCGGCCACAGCCGGTCGACCAGCGCGCGGAATCCGTCGTCCTTTTCGGCCGGCTCGTAGATGCGCTTGAGGCGGAATTTCGTCGCCATGTTTCCTCGCGATCAGATGGCGCCCGCAGCCTTTAACGCGCGCTCCTTGGCGCGAGCGATGTCGTAGGTGCGGCTCATCATGAAGCGTTGCGCCGACAATCCGCCACCCGCCTGCAGCGCCACGACGAAATTCCAGCCGCCATAGGCGTCAGCCGTCAGATCGCGGATGAGATTGTAGACGCGCATGCGCGTCTCGACTTCCACGCTCGGCTTGGTGTGCAGATATTTGCGGATGTAGCGCCCCGACTCCGGATTGCGCAGATCGGATTCCAGCGGCAGCGTCATCACGAGCCCGCCGGAGAGATCGTGCAGATAGCGCACGGTCTGGTGATAGTTGGCGGCGTAGTAGTATTTGGCCGCGTTGATGGCGAGCGTGTTGGGATAAACCATGCCCGACGGCGTCGTCTCGAAGTGGCGGCAGGCATAGTCGAGGCTCATCTGCAGCATCTGCGCATAGGTGATGAGCTCGGCGATGGAGGCCTGCGCCACCGCATCCGATTCCTTGCCCTGCATCTCGGTGACGAGTTGCGCGAGGCCCACGAACAGTTCGGACTGCTCGACCGCCGCGATCACGCCGCCGGTGCGCTCCCACAATCCCAGGGACTGCGCGAGCTTGCTCGCCAGCTGCACCTCGCCCGCCAGGAACACGCGGTCCCACGGCACGAACACGTCGTCGAACACGACGAAGCCCTCGGGCATCGAATGATGCGAGCTTGCGGGATAGTCGAAGGCGTTGAGCTCCGCCGGCGCGAAGCTGCGGTTGATGATGCTGACGCCTTTGGTGTTCACCGGAACGGAGAAGGATACCGCGTAATCGGTCTCATCCTGGCGCATGCCCTTGGTCGGCATGACCACGAGCTCGTGCACCAGCGACGCCGCCGTGATGTGGAGCTTGGCGCCGCGCACCACGATGCCGTCCTTGCTGCGGTCGACGATGCGCACATAGAGATCGGGATCGTCCTGTTCGTGCGCGCGCCGCTTGCGGTCGCCCTTGGGATCGGTGATCACTTCCGCGCCGCGCAGATCGTTGTCGCGGCAGTGGCGGTAGATGCGCTCGATGTTCTCGCCATATTGCGGATTGGCGGCGGCCACCTGATCCTTCACGCTCATCAGCGCCATGAAGACGCCGCTGACGGCGGTGCCGATGGAAGTGTGGCGCAGAAGCTCGACGCGCTTCGCCAGATCGGCTTCGCTTTTCGGGATCTGGTAGATGCGATGGGACATCGCACCCGCTTCGTCGCGATAGCTGCGTAGCGCGCCGAATTCCGGATCCTTGTAGTCGTAATCCTTCGCGGTGATGGCGATCGGAACCTTGAAGCGCGGATGTTTGGTGATGTCGTCAATGCGTTCGCCGTCCCAATAGGTCACGCGCCCGTCGTTCAGGCTCTCGACATATTGCTCCGGTGTTTTGAGACCCATGGCGTCACTCCCCAATATGTTTTGGGGCAGCTTAGCGCGCAAAGACGAGGCGGGCGAGTTCCGGTTTCCGGGCTGTCGCGCTAGGTTGGAACCCTGTCATCCCTGGAGACGCCCATGACCAGCAGCCCCGAAGTCCTGTTCGAGATCAAAGGCCACATCGCCACGATCACGCTCAACCGGCCCGACCGCATGAACACGATCAGCCGCACGATGCTCAACGAGCTGGTGCAGCATCTGCTGGTTGCGGACAAGGACCTGAACGTGCGGGTCGTGATCCTGACGGGAACGGGCCGCGCCTTCTGCGCCGGCCTCGATCTCGCGGAGATAACGCAGCCCGGCAAGGCTGGCATCACGTCGGGCGCATCGAATGCGAACAATCTCGATTTGCGGTCGACTCCACCGACGGTCCTTTTCGGCATGGAGAAGCCCACGATCTGCGCGCTCAATGGGTCGGCCGCGGGCTACGGGTTCGACACGGCGCTCGGTTGCGACATCCGCATCGCCGCGCGCGGGGCCAAACTCGCGGCAGCTTTCACGAAGCGCGGCGTCGTTCCGGAATCCGGCGGCACCTGGTTCCTGCCGCGTCTGCTCGGCTGGTCGAAAGCGGCCGAGTTGATCTTCACCGGCCGCACGCTGTCGGCAGACGAAGCCCTCGCCATCGGCCTCGTCTCCGAAGTGGTGGACGATCCGCTCAAACGCGCGACAGAGATCGCGGCCGAGATCGCCGCCAACGCGCCGCTCGCCGTGCAGGCGGCGAAGCGCATGATGCGCATGGGCCTGAGCGAGACGTTCCACGACCACGTCCATCACGTCTTCCTGCAGCTCTTGCCGCTCTTCCGTTCGGAAGACGCGGCCGAGGGCATGCGCGCCTTCATGGAGAAACGCACACCGGAATTCCGCGGACGTTGACGGTTTGGTGACACAAATCGCACGTGTCCCCTAAACGTCTACCTTGACCTCCGGTTGGGGCGACCCCACCCTTTAGCCGCGGCCGGAGAAGTGGGTTCGCGGGGAGGGACGATGCAGATGACGGTGTTGCGGGCCTGGGGCTTCGCGCTTCTGGCTTTGGCTGTCTGGCTTCTGTCGCACTACCAGTACAATCCGCACAGCGCGGCGCCGGCGAACGCGCCGGCCACAAGTTTCTCCGCAACACGCGCGGAAGACACGCTGGCGACGATCCTGGGACCTGAGCGTCCGCATCCCGTGGGCAGTGCGGAGAACACTGCGGTGCACGCGCGCATCCTCGATCAATTCGCGAAGCTCGGCGTGCCGGCGAAGACCTACCGCGCCTTCACTTGCAATTCCTCGCGGCGTTTTTCCTACATGGCCTGCGCCACCGTCACCGACATCATCGCCGATGTGATCCCGGGCGAGGGCAAGGCGATCGTGCTGCTCGCGCATTGCGATTCCGTGCCAGCCGGTCCCGGCGCGTCGGATGACGAATCCGGCGTGGCGACGGTGCTTGAAACCGCGCGGGCGCTGAAGGCGCGCGGCGGCAAGAGTCTGCATCCCGTCATTGCCGTCATCACCGATGGCGAAGAAGGCGGATTGCTCGGCGCCAATGCCTTCCTGCAGAACGATGCGCTGAAGGCGCGCGTGGGCGCCGTCGTGAATGTGGAAGCGCGCGGCACGCGGGGCCCAAGCCTTCTCTTTCAGACAAGTCCCGGCGACGGCCGCCTCATCGATCTCTATGCGAAGAGCGTGCCCGTCGTGGCAACGAGTTCGCTTTACGCGGAGATCTACAAATTCCTGCCCAACGACACGGACCTGACGCTTTTCATCCGCGCGGGCTTCCCGTCGTTCAACTTCGCCTTCGCCGACAATGTGCGCTACTACCATTCGCCGCTCGACATCCGCGCCAATCTCGATCCCGCAACACTGCAGATGCAGGGCGAAAACATGCTGGGTGTGGCGGGCGCCCTGGAAAAGACGGATTTCGCGGCGCTCAAGGGCGGCAACGACGTCTATATCTCGCTGTTCGGCGCGATGCTGCCGCGACTTCCGCAGAACTGGGCGCTGCCGCTGGCGGTGCTCGTACTTATCGGGCTGATCGTGGCGGCGTGGCTGGCCGGCATGGGCCTCGGCTGGCGCGGCGCGCTGGCGGGCGGGATACCGCTGGTGCTGCTGGTCGGCAGCGGCTTGTTCGGCTGGGCTTTGAGTTTCCTGGCGCAGATCGTTTCGGGCCATCCCGATCCGACCTACGCTTACCCGACCGTCATGCGTTTCGCGCTCGGCTTTGCGGTGTGGACGGTGACCTTGCTCGTGTCGCGACTCGCGAACGGCAATTTGGCCGCGACGGCGTCGTGGCTGTGGTTCGCGGTGTTGGGCGTGATCACCGCCGCTTATCTGCCGGGCTTGAGTCCCTATTTCGTATTCCCGGCACTCATCGCCGCCGTCCTTCTCCTGGCGACCGCGCGCGGCGGCTGGATGAACGATTGGGGGCAGGCGGCTTTGTTCGTCAGCGCCTTCGCCGCCTTCGTGATCTGGATCGGCCTCGTCGTCGCCGGTGAAGCGCTGATGGGATTGCGGCTGCATCCGCTGTTCACGATCCCGCTCGCCTTCGCATTGATGACCGTCGTGCCGCTGCTCGCCGCGCGGCCGATGTCGCGCGAAGCCTGGACTGTCAGCGTCGCCGTCAGCGCCATAGCCGCCGTCGTGCTCGCCGTCGTCGCCGGATTGCAGCCTGCCTACAGCAAGCTGTCGCCGCAGCGCGTGAATATCGTCTATTTCGAGAACGGCAATGGCCCCGCGCATTTCATCGCCGACACGTCGTGGAAAGGCGTCGGCCTCGAACCCATTCCGGCATCGCTGATGAAGGCGGAACCGTTCAAGGCCGATCCGGACGCGTGGCAAGGCTTCCTGGCGAGCAGCGCGTACACGGCGCCCGCGGGCAATCCGCGCTATCCCCTGCCGAAAGCGCGCGTGCTCTCCGACCGCAACGAAGGCGGCGCGCGCCATGTCGAAATCGCGCTCGACGGGTCGTCCGATGCCAAGGGAATGGTGGTTTCTATTCCGAAGGATGCGAAGCTGACCGCGGTCGATCTCCGCGGGCAGCGCTATGTGCCGCAGGACAAAGCGAGCACCGTGCGCATCATCTGCTGGACGCCCGATTGCCGGGACCTGCCCTTGTCGCTCGTGCTCGGCAATTCCGGAAAGGTCGCGATCCGTTTCGCGGAAGTCCGCTATGGCCTGCCCAAAGCCGGCAAGCGTCTTCAGGCGGCAAGGCCCGACACAGCGATGGCCTCGCAAAGCGGCGACGAGACGATCCTGGCGAACACAGTGGAGTTGCCCGCGCGGCGGTGAGATTGCTCGGCTTGAATCATCAAAACATCCGTCATCGCCCGCTTTATGCGGCCGACCCGATTTTTTGCCCGAAAGAAAATGGGTTGCCCGAACAAGCCGGGCAATGACGGAAGAGAGTGTTTCGATTCGACCAAATCACATCCTATTCCCGCCGGCCCACGATCAGGCGTGCGCCGCGCTGGAACGTGAAATAGGCCCACAGCCACTGCACGGCCACGATCATCCGGTTGCGGAAGCCGATCAGGAAGTAGATGTGCGCGAAGCTCCAGAGTATCCACGCGATGAGCCCGCGCATATGGATCCAGCCGAGGTCGATGACCGCGGCCCTGCGGCCGATGGCGGCGAAATTGCCGTAGTTGCGATAGCGGAAAGGTCTGACCGATGTGCGGCCGCGAACGCGCTGCCGGATGAGTTCGGCGACATAGACGCCCTGCTGCTTGGCGACCGGCGCCATGCCCGGCAGCGGGTTGCCCGCCTTGTCGAACGCCGCCGCCGTGTCGCCGATGGCGAAAACCTCCGGATGATCCGGAACCGAGAGATCGGGATTGACGAGGATGCGCCCCGCGCGATCGCATTTCGCGCCGAGCCACGCGCCGGCTGGCGACGCCTGGATGCCCGCCGCCCAGATGACCGTGCGCGCGTCGATGCGTGCGCCGCCGGCTTCCACGAACTCCGCGTTGACGTCCGTCACCGCCGCATCGAGGCGGACTTCGACGCCGAGCTTTTCGAGACGGCGCTTGGCATCTCCGGAGAGGTCGGGCGGCAGGCCCGAAAGAATCCGTGGGCCCCCTTCGACAAGGATGATGCGTGCGGCGCGCGGATCGATGTTGCGGAAGTCCCTGGCCAGCGCGAAACGCACGAGCTCGGCAATGGCGCCCGCCATCTCCACGCCGGTCGGTCCGCCGCCGACCACGACGATGTTCATAAGCCGCCGCCGCTCCGCAACATCCGTCTCGTTCTCCGCGTGCTCGAAGGCGAGCAGGATGCGCCGGCGGATTTCCGTTGCGTCTTCGATCAGCTTCAGGCCCGGCGCGAACCTCTCCCAGTCGTCATGCCCGAAATAGGCGTGCTGCGCGCCGGTCGCGAGAATGAGAAAGTCGTACGGCACATCGTGACCGGCTTTGGTCAGAACCTTCCGCGCCTTCGTGTCGATGCCGGTCACATCGCCCAGCATGACGGTGACGTTGCGATAAAGTCCGACGATGCTGCGGATGGGTTCGGCGATTTCAGCCGGCGAGAGTTCCGCTGTCGCCACCTGATAGAGCAGCGGCTGGAACAGGTGATAATTCTGGCGGTCGATCAGCACGACGTCGACCGGCGCACGGGCCAGCGTCTTCACCGCCCACAGTCCGCCAAATCCCGCTCCGACCACAACGACCCTCGGCCTCGGCGTCCGGTCCATCGCACGTCCCTGCTTTGCGGGCGTGTCTCTAGCCCAGAACCTTCGCCGGATGAACCGCTTTCGTCCAATTCCTTACATTTAGAACTATCGGCTTAAACGGCCTGCAGGAGATTTCATGCCCAAATCGCACCTGGGCTAGGGCAGGTCTTCCGTGGGCGGCACCGCACAAAATTCGCGCTTCGCACGTCTCCTCGACGTCAAGAACGACATGTCGAGCGACAACCGGCGCGCGCTGCTCCGGGAAGTGACCGACGTCTTCGCCGCGCACGAAGAAGAGGGCGACGCGGCCAAGGTCGCCAAGCTTGACGAAGTGTTAAGCACGGTGGTGGCCGATTTCTCGCGCGAAGTCCGCGCCGAGTTGGCCGCCAAGATCGGTCCGAGCAAGGTGCCGCTGGGCGCCACCGCCCAGAAACTCGCGATGGACGATATCGACGTTGCCCGCCCCGTCCTGGAGCAGTCGTCGGCGCTGTCCGAAGCCCATCTTCTGGCGATCATTGCGCAGAAAACACAGGATCATCTTCTGGCCGTCACGCGGCGCGAGGACATCAGCGAGACGGTCTCGCATGCACTGGTGGAAAAAGGCGACGACCGCGTCGTCGTGTCGCTGCTCGAAAACTCGACCGCGAAGATCGCGCCCAGGACCTACGAAACCGTCACCGAGCTCGCGCAAAGCCGCCCCGTTCTCTACGCCCCGTTCGTCAAGCGCACCGATGTGCCGCTCGAGCTCCTGAACGACGTCTATCTCGAAGTAGAGACCAATCTGCGGCGCGAGATCCTGAAGCGCTACGATCAGGTATCGCCGCAGGAACTCGACGAGGCGCTGCTGCGGAGTCGCACGCGGCTCCTGAAAGCCTATCGCCGTCCTGCGATGGAAGCGGCCAGGATCAAGGCGCGCGTGGAGGAATTCCGCCGCAAGGGCGAGCTCGCGCCGCCGCTGCTCGTGCGACTGCACCGCGAAGGCGAACACAGCCATGCGGCTTTTGTCGGCGTCTTCGCGGCTCTGACGGATGTGGAAGAAGGCCTCGCCGAGAAAGTCGTCGAGAGCGGCGATATCGATGCCCTGGCACTTCTCTGCCGCGCCGCGGATTTCGAACGCGCCGTGTTCGTCAGTCTTGCGATTGCGCTCGTGGGTTCGGAACGCCGCATGACGAAGGTGGAAGAATTCGGCGCGCTTTACGAGAACGTGCCCGTCTCGGCGGCGCAGCGCGCCGTGCGCTTCTGGAAAGTGCGTTCGTCCAGCGCTGCTGCCTAAGCGCTCAGGCGCGCAAGCAGCTTCGCCCGCACGTCCGGCCATTCCTCCGACAGAATTGAAAAAATCACCGTGTCGCGCGTGCGGCCTGTCCAGGTGATGCGGTCCTGGCGCAGGATGCCGTCCTGCTTGGCGCCAAGCTTCGTCACCGCGGCGCGCGAACGCGCATTCGAGGCATCGACGCGCAGCTGCACGCAATGCACGCCGCTGTCGAAGGCCTGTTGCAGCATCAGGAACTTCGACTCGGGGTTGACCATGCCGCCGCGCATGTCGGGACGATAATAGGTGTTGCCCATCTCGACGCGCCGGTTCGGCGTGTCGATGACGACGAAGACGCTGACGCCGATGACTGCGCCGCCGTGCAGGACCGCGTAGGCGATGGCGTCGCCGCGCGCCATGTTCGCCGCCGTCCGCTCCGCCCAGGCGTCGAAATGTTTGCCGCGCATGTCGAAGGGATAGAGCTGCCAGATCTCCTGGTCGGCTTCGATGGCGCGCTTGAGGCCCTCGTAATGGCGCGGCTCCAGCGGCTCCAGCCTTACAAAACAACCTACCAGCGTCTTCGCGTCCAGCTTCATTGTTCCCATCGGCGATCGCGTGCAGGATGGCGTCATAACACGGGAGGCAACGATGGCGCGCAGGAAAATCGGCGAGGGGCAGACGGCGCTTATCACGGGTGCGTCCTACGGAATCGGTCTCGATCTGGCGGAGTGCTTTGCGAAAGACGGCTATGATCTGATTCTGGCCGCGCGCAGCGCCAATGCGCTCACGCAGGCGGCGGGTCAGTTCGCGGGCCAGTACAAGGTGAAGGTCACGCCCATCGCGCGCGATCTTGGCGTGCCGGGCGGCGGCGCGGCGCTGGCGAAGGACATCGAGTCGAAAGGGCTCAAGGTCGACGTGCTCGTGAACAATGCGGGCTACGGCATTGCGGGCGGGCTCGACGGCTCCAAGCTCGAGGAACAGCTCGGCATGGTCGATCTCAACGTCCGCGCGCTGCTCGAGCTCACGCAGATCTATTGGCCCGCGATGATGAAGGCGAAACGTGGCGGCGTGTTGAACGTGGCGTCGACGGCCGCGTTCCAGCCGGGCCCGCTGATGGCGGTCTACTACGCGAGCAAGGCCTTCGTGCTGTCGTTCTCCGAAGCGCTGTGGAAGGAAGCCGAAGGCCACGGCGTGCATGTGAGCTGTCTCTGTCCGGGACCGACGGTCAGCAAATTCCGCGAGCGCGCCGGCACGGGCAAGACGCGCCTGTCGCGCGTGGGCGATGCGATGCCGTCGATGGCGGTCGCCAAAATGGGCTATCGCGGCTTCCAGAAGAACACGCGCGTGGTCGTCACCGGCTTCCGCAACAAGCTGCTTGCGAACGCCGCGCCGTTCCTGCCGCGCAAGAGTCTGCTCGGCATCGTCTACAATCTGCAGAGCCCGGCGTGAGTTCGTCCCCACCTTTGAGGCAAGCGCTGGAACCACAAGACCGCGTGCCGGACTATCTCGTGCTGTGGGCGATAGTATTCGCGCACAGCGCCATCGTTCTCTTGCTGCTCTGCGTCTACACGGCGGTGTGGCTGACTATGATCAGTCTGCTGCATGTTGAAGGCATTGGCGCCATGCTTACTTTTTATGGTCTCGCATTTGTAATGCCCGTGATCCTCGCAGGCGTCGCCGCATGGTTCAGCTATAGATTTGTCATCCGCAAAGTTGCGCGAACCGACGCGGGACGGAAGATTTTCGGTTTGATCATCATGTTTTTTGCGTTAACCCCTCCCTTCTACATACTGCCTCTGACGTTTCTCGTCGGATGCGCTGTGGCGCGAGCGACGGGAGGAAGCTGTTCGCCGCTATGATATCGCCGCGAAGGGGACATCGAGTTAGGCGCGCTCCAGCAACGCCACAGTCCCCTGTCCACCATCCGCGCAGACCGAGACGACGGCGCGCGAGCCTCTTGGCATGGCGGCCAGTTCTTTCGAAGCCTGACTCAAGATGCGCGCGCCGGTCGCGGCGAAGGGATGGCCGATGGCGACGGAGCCGCCGTTGGGATTGACGCGATTCCACGGGAACGGGCCCAGATCGTAATCGAGTCCGGCCTTCGTGCGCACGTAATCGGGATTGGTCGCTTCCTTGATGTTGGCGAGCACCTGCGCCGCGAAGGCTTCGTGGATTTCCCACAGCGCGATGTCCATCGCCTTCAGCCTGTTGCGGGCGAGGAGGCGCGGGATGGCGCGCGCCGGCGCCATGAGGATGCCTTCGCCGTCATCGAGATAGTTGATCGCGGCCAATTCCCAGTCGACGAGCCTGATGCGCGGCGGATCGCCGAGTCGCTTCAGCCCCTCTTCGTCGGCCACCCAGATCGAGGCGGCGCCATCGGTGTTGGGTGAGGAGTTGCCGGCGGTGAGCGAGCCCTTGCCGGTGTGATCGAACACGGGCTTGAGCGCCGCGAGTTTCTCCAGCGAGGTGTCACGGCGCGGGATCGTGTCGTGATCGACGCCGCCGAGGGGCAGCACGATATCCTTGAAGAAGCCGTCGTCCTGGCCCTTGATCGCGCCCTGATGACTGAGCAGCGCGCGTTTGTCCTGGTCGGCGCGGGCGATCTCGAAACGCTGCGCGGTTTCTTCCGTATGCTCGCCCATCGAGCGGCCGCTGATCCGGTTGGCCCAGCCGTGAATGGGAAGATCGAAATCGCCGGCCGTGATGTGCGCGAGAATGTCCGCGGCGGCGGCCGGGTTCTTCGTGAAGGAGCCGATGATCTTGTCGGCGATGCTCGTTTTCAGCGCGATCGGAACATGGCTCATGGTTTCGACGCCGCCTACGAGTGCGAGGTGCATATCGCTCTTGCCGACCATGCCGGCCGAGAAGATGGTGGCGACGAAGCTCGTCGAGCAGGCCATCACGTCTGAAAAGGCCGGCAGCTCGCGGCTCAATTTCGCTTCGAAGATCAGCTCGCGCGCGATATTGGACATCGTGGGATCGGGGATCACCTGGCCCCAGACGAGACAGTCCGGCCTGGCGCGCTCGTTCATCGCGCCGGCTACGGGCGCGGACAGCTGGAGGCCGGTGTAGCCCGCGTAGAAGGTGCCCGCTTTCACGAAGGGCGTGCGCAAGCCCGGGACCAGAAACACATCGGCCATCTTCGCCTCCGGTTACACAGAGGAGACTCGCGGGACAGGCGCGCGCCCATCCCGCGATCGTCCTTTTATTCCACGTTGTAGCGGCGCGTCGCTTCGTAGAGGAACCACGTCCGGCGTTCGGCCTCGTCGATCCAGTTTTCGAGCAGGCTGGCCGTGGCAACGTCGTTGAATTCGTCGCACACTTCGTGCACCGCCAGCATGTAGGCTGCCAGATTCTTATTATCGTCGCGCAGCTCGGCCAGCATGTCTTGCGGCGTCACGAAATCGGCATCGTTGTCCTTGATGCGCTGCAGACGGCTGATCTGACCGATCGAACGTAACGTCGGCCCGCCGATCTTGCGCGCGCGTTCCGCAATGTCGTCGGCGATCGCGAAAATCTGTTCGCTCTGTTCGTCGAGCAGCAGATGGTAGTCACGGAAATGCTGGCCGGACATGTGCCAATGAAAATTCTTGGTCTTGAGATAGAGTGCGAAAACGTCGGCGAGCAACGTGGCCAACGCGCCGGAAATCTCTTTGGTCGCTTCGGCGGGAAGATGCGTCGGGGTGTCGAGCGCGGCGGACTGCCGCGACTTCGCGTCTTTTATGCTCATGATGGATTCTCCTTGCTCATTTTGCGGCTATGCAGCGGCAGCATAGGGATGGATTGGTCCGATAGCATTGAGGCTTGGCATGGTCCAATCACTCTTTTAATGTCATATGGGGACGGGTCGCGGCGAACCTATTCGCTGCGCCGCTCTGTCGCTTGTGCGCTTATTTCGTACAGGCGCGAGCCGCAATAGCTTGAACGAAATCATCGAAATTTTAGCGATTTGGCGTGCGCTCAGGACGCCTGCTTGCGCGGCGAGAATTGCTGGCGGTAGGCGCTGGGCGCCACCCCGAAATGGCGCTCGAAGGCGCGCCGGAAGGCGTCGTCGCTCGCATAGCCGACGGAGGCCGCGATGCTCTCCACGGTCTGGCTGCCCGCCGGCAGGCGCCGGCGCGCTTCGTCGAGCCTGAGGCGTTCCACATAATCGCCCGGCGAGGTTCCGAACGCGGCTTTGAAGCGACGGCTGAACTGTCTGGGGCTCAATCGCGCGCGCTCCGCCAGAGCATCGATGGAAAGATCACCACGCAGGTTGCGCAGCATCCAGTCGGCGAGATCGGCGAAGCGGTCCGTCGCGCGAATCTGAAACTGCAGCGGCTCGGAGAACTGCATCTGCCCGCCCGAGCGCTTCAGATAAACGACGAGGTCGCGCGCGACCGACAGCGCGGCTTCGCTTCCCAGATCTTCTTCGACCATCGCGAGCGCCAGATCGATGCCGGCCGTGACGCCGGCCGAGGTGCTGAGCTGGCCGTCGCGAATATAGATCGCGTCCGGGTTCATCGTGATGCGCGGAAAGCGGCGCGCGACATCGTTCGCGAATCGCCAATGCGTGGTGGCGCGTCTGCCGTCGAGGAGACCCGTTTCGGCGAGGATGTAGATTCCGATGCAGACGGAAGCGATGCGCCGGAACCGCGCCGCGTTGTCCTTGAGCCACGCGATCGTCTCGCGCGCTTTCTCCGTGTCGCGCGCACCCGCGCCGCCCGGCACGATGACGGTATCGAGCGGAAACGCGTCGGCGAGCGCTGCGTGCGGCGCCACGCGGACGCCCTGTTCGAGTTCGAACGGCGCGCCGGTCGGACTGAGGACGACGAGTTCGTACGGACGCTGCGCGTGAGCCGGACGCGTGTTTGCCGTGTCGAACACTTCGAGCGGTCCGAAGAGGTCGAGCGCGGTAACGCCGTCGTAACCGATGAATCCGATGCGTTTCACGCCCATACGAAGTTCCGTTCGAAGCGTACGCAAATCGCTCAAACGGCGCGGCGTTTCAAGTGCCGCGACGCCGATGTCCTGAATCGTCGGATGAACGTCATGGCGACACGCGACACCGCTATGATCTGCTTCGGACGTGCCGGACGACAATCCAACGTCGGTGAAACCCTCTGCCACGCAGAATGAAGGTCTCCGCAAAGATTAACAGCGAGGCCGCGGCGGATTTCACTCGATTGTGATGCTCATTTGGGCCTTGCAGCGCACGTTTTCTTGAGCGGTCCGATTGATCCATCGCGAAGGCGGATCGGCTGCAATTGGTTCCATGGCCAAATGGGCAAAATCATCGCGAGACGACCTGCAAGGCGCGTTCGATCTGACGGCGTCGCGCGTTCGCTAACGGCATTTTGAATTGGAAAAACTTCACCGCGGCGGAAAGTTATGCAACGTATGCAATAGCACCGACCGAGGTATGAAAAGTTGGACAATACCGATCCGGCAGAACACGCCTACTTTGACTGGATCGACAGGTTCGAACTGGGCAATCGGGGAGCGCCATAGCGATGCCTTATAACAGTCCCGCACGCACCGTTTATGCACACGAACCGGCGGTCGGTAACGGGGAGGATCGGGCCGTGGCGACATTTCCGCTTGCGATCGCCAATATCGCGCTCGATGCGCGATCGCCGTTGCCGATTCACGAACAGATCTGCCAGGCCGTGCGCACCGCCGTTTGGGCGAAGGAACTGCCGCCTGGAACGCTCCTGCCCACCACGCGCGAGCTCGCGCTGCATCTGGGCGTGGCGCGCAACACGGTAGTTTTCGCCTATGCGCGTCTGGCGGCGGAAGGTCTGTGCGTTTCGAATACGCGGCGCGGTACGCGCGTCGCGTCCGATCTGCCGGTGCGGGGAAATTACAGCGAAGTCATTAACTGTCCGGAGGCGCACGAGAGCACGGTGCGCCTGCGCGCTGCTTTCCACGCGCGCGACGCGCTGGAGACCCGGGTCGACCGCGCCGCGGGCGGTACGCCGTTCGCGCTCTACGCTTCGGATCCGGTGCAGTATCCACGCACCAAGCTCGGCCGCCGCCTGGCCGACAAGTTCCTGGGCGCGCCGCCGACGGGTCATTTCGGCGCCTCGAACGGTTCCGATCGCTTTCAGGCGGCCGTTGCCGCCTATCTGCGCCAGGCGCGCGGCGTGATATGTGCGCCTTCGCAGGTGATCGCAGTCTCCGGCCTCGAAGGCGCGCTCGATCTCACCGCGCGCGTCCTGCTCGATCCGGGCGATTGTGTGCAGGTGGAAGATCCGTCGATGGATATCGTCCACAGCGCTTTCCGGTCCGCGCGTGCCTATATCAAGGCCGCGCCCAGCGACGCGTTCGGTCCCAATTTGCGTTCCGTCGAAGGTCCGCCCGCGCGAATCATCTTCGTCTCGCCGTCGGTGAGCTTTCCCTACGGCATGCCGATGACGGAAGCGCGCCGCCAGGACGTGCTCGACGCTGCGCGCGCCCAGAACGCCGCCGTCTTCGAGAACGACACATGCTTCGAGCTCCGTTACAGCGGCGGGAGCCTGCGCTCGATCCAGGGGCAGGATAAGGACGGTCGCGTGATCTATTACGGCGGCTTCCCCGAAACCCTGGGGAGCTCGGTGCGCGTGGGTTACCTGGTGGTGCCGGAGTCATTGCTCGATGCGTTCCTCGAGACGAGCCGGCGCGTCTCCGGCACGCCGGTGCCGCAATTGCAGGAAGCGCTCGCCGATTTCATCGAAGAGCACGAATTCGCCGTGCACGCGCGCAACGTCCGCGGCCTTTATGCCAGGCGCCTCGAACTCATCAAGCGCGCCAGCAAGGTGCATCTGCCCCATCCGGGCATTTCCGAGCCGCTCGGCGGTCTGCATATCGTGTTTCATCTCGACAGCGGCACCGACGCGATTTCCATCTGCGAGATCGCCGCGGCCGAAGGCATTCCGGTGCGGCCGCTCTCCCAATATTACCTGCAGAAGCCGGCGGACAACGGTCTCGTGTTCGGCTTCGGCGCGGTCCCCGAACGTGCGATCCAGCCGATGATGAAACGTCTCGCGGAAATCTGCGCGGATCACAACCGTCCGCGGCTCGAGCGCGTCGCTCAATAGAATCGAAGCGCTCCGTTGCGGCCGCCCGGTGCGCAATCCGACCATGTCGGACACGAAGACGTGATTGCGAAACGCGTCTGCCGATCGCCGTTCTCTTTTGCAGCGCGCAATCGGGAAACGCTGCAGCACCGATGTCTATTGCATTTTCCGCTTCATCGCCGCGCGCAAGCACATTGCCATATCTCTTTTATGTCACAGTCGCGTTCGATCCATTAGGGCCACATCATTTCCCGTGGAATGGTCCGTTTGGCACTTCCTAGCGTCACTCCCAAGTCGGCCTGCTGACGGAATGGCGAGATTCCGTTGGTGGCAGCCGCCGTTACGACCGAACCAAGGGGGTACCACGTGCACACCGTCAATCTCGACACGCGCAGCTTGCGTTCCACGTTGCTTCTCGGAGCAGCGTCGGTTGCGGCTCTCACTCTTTCCCTGCCGGCATCCGCGCAGGACCAGACGACCGAAACCGTCGTGGTCACCGGCTCGCGCATTCCGCAGCAAGGTCTTTACGCACCCAGTCCGGTCACGGCGGTCGGTCAGCAGGAAATGAAATTCGAGGGCACGACGGGCGTCGAAACGCTTCTGAACAATCTGCCTTCCGTGTTTGCGGACCAGACGGCCGGAGAATCCAACGGTGCAACCGGCACGGCGACCGTCAATCTGCGCGGGTTGGGCGCGCAACGGACCCTCGTGCTGGTGAACGGCACGCGTCTGGCCCCGGGAGATCCGACAGACAGCGCGGGCTCAGCCGGCGGACAGAATGGCGCCGCAGACTTGAACGAAATTCCAGCGTCGCTCGTCGATCACGTGGAGGTCCTCACTGGCGGCGCCTCGGCCGTGTATGGCTCGGATGCGCTGGCCGGCGTCGTCAACTTCGTGATGCGCAAGGACTTCGAGGGCATCGAGATCGATGGCCAGTACGGCGTCGCCCAGGCCGACAATACGAATTCCTCCTACCGCAGTCTCGTCAGCTCCGCCGGCGATCAGCTGGCCAAGGAGAATATCTGGGACGGCGCGAATGAGACCGGCACCCTCGTCATGGGCACCAACACGGCGAACGGCAAAGGCAACGTCACGGCCTATTTCAGCTATCAGAACACAGAAGCGGTTCTGGCCGGCTCTCGCGACTTCTCGGCCTGCAGCTTCAGCACCAACACCGCCAGCACGGCGCATGTCTGCGGCGGGTCGAGCAACTACAACAAGTTCATCTCGCTCGATACGAAGACGACGTATTTCGAACAGGGAACGGGTGCAGTGGGCAGCGGCCACTTTGTGCCGTTCGTCGGCGGAACGGACCAGCTGTATAATTACGGGGCCACGAACTATCTGCAGCGCCCCGATACGCGCTACAGCGGCGGCTTCTTCGCGCATTACGAAGTGAACAAGGAGCTCGACGTTTATACGTCCTTCATGTTCACGGACGATGACACTATCGGACAAATTGCGCCGCGCGGTCTGTTTGCCGGCACTGGCGCGCAGGGGGCGGTCGGTTTCTCGCCGGGTTCCTATTTCCTGATCAACTGTACCAATCCCCTCATGACGGCGCAGGAAGCCAGCTTGCTCTGCCCGGGCGGCGGCGGAGGCAACTTGGTGCCCGGCGAGGCGAGCGTCGAAGTCGGACGGCGCGCCGTCGAAAGCGGACCTCTCACCGACGAATTGCGCCATACTTCGTATCGCATGCAGGTCGGCGCGCGCGGCGATTTGGGCGACGGCTGGACGTACGACGTTTACGGCCAATATAGCGAATCGGTGTTTCAGAAATTCGATGAGGGTTTCTTCTCCGTCAGGAACATACAGAACGCCTTGCAGGTCACCGGCACAGCTGCCGATCCTGTTTGCATCTCAGGCTCGCCCTGCGTGCCGCTCGACATCTTCAACGGCATCGGCTCGATCACGCCTGCCATGCTCAAATATGTGGATGTACCTGCGCTACAGCAGGGCTACACAGAGGAGCAGATCGTCAGCGGCAGTCTCACGGGCGATCTGGGCCGATATGGCATCCAGTCGCCCTGGGCGCAGGCCCCCGTCGCGATCTCGGTCGGCAGCGAATACCGGGCAGAGTACCTGGAATTGAACACTGACGAGGAATATGAGAGCGCCGATCTCAGCGGAGCGGGTGGCGCGACGCCCTCGACACCGAGGTCCGGCTTCAGTGTGGTGGAAGGTTTCACCGAATTGAAGGCGCCGCTCATTCAGGAAAAGCCCTTCGCGGAGGATCTGTCATTCAACGCCGGCTACCGCTATTCGTCCTACAGCACGGCCGGGTCGGTGTCGGCGTACAAATACGGGCTCGAATATCAGCCGGTTGACGATTTCCGCATCCGCGCGAGCTACGAACGCGCGGTACGTGCGCCAAACGTTCTGGAATTGTTTGCTCCGACAAACGTCATTCTGATCTCGGCGCAGGATCCTTGCGCGACCAGCAAGGCCGGCGCGTGCGCAAGTGTGCCCAATGCCGGAAACGCGGCCCTGCTCGCCTGTCCTTCCGAGCAGTGCAATCAGGAAGTGAGCGGCACGGCGACGCTCAAGCCGGAAATCGGCGACACGCGGACGCTTGGTGTGGTCTTTACGCCGACCTTTCTCAACGGGTTCACGGCAACCGCCGATTATTTCAATATCGACGTGTCAAACGAGATCGGTACGGTTTCTCCGGACGTGACGCTCGCCAATTGCTATGGGGCGACCGCGACGGCCGCGACCGAAGCGGAATTCTGCCCTGCCGTGCATCGCAACTCCATCGGCCAGATTTATGGCTCCGGCTACGTATCCGCGCCCAACGTCAACACGGGCTTCCTGCACACCAAGGGCATGGACTTCGAGGCGAACTACAATCTCAGCTTTGACGACATCCCGATGACCGAGGGTCTGGGCGGTTTGCAGTTCGCTTTCGTCGGCACGTGGCTGCAGGAGTTCGAGATCGAGCCCGTGCAGGGCGGAACGCCGTATAGCTGCGCCGGCCTCTACGGTCCAACTTGCAGCAACGGAACGGCATCCGGCCCGCTGCCCAGGTGGCGTCATCGCCTGCGCGTAACGTGGGCGACGCCTTGGGACGTCGATTTCTCTGTGAACTGGCGCTATATCTCGGGCGTGAAACTGGACGCCAACACGAGCATTCCTCAGTTGCAGTCGTTTGGCACTCCGTTCTTCGACGCTCCCGACAATACGATCAACGACTTCTGGTATCTCGATCTCGCCGCCGACTGGAACGTGCGCACAGGTGTCGACCTTCACGCCGGCGTCAATAACGTCTTCGACAGGCTGCCTCCAGCGCTCAGCACCTTCGTGCTGCCGACCGGTCCCGGCAACGACAACACGTTCCCGGGCACTTACGACGCGCTCGGCCGCACAATGTTCATCGGTGTGACCATCAAATACTAAGGCGGTTTCCCCCCTCGCCTGCGCACGGCGGTCCTCACGGGCCGCCGTGCGCGTTTGTGCGCCGCCGCATCGCGAAACTTGCCGCGGGCAACATTGCATTTTGCGCGTGGCGCGGGCTCTCTGTTGAAAAGTCCCACAATACGGTATAGGACTCCAGCATTAGACATACGAAGAACAAGACAGGCTGGGAGGGCTTTCATGACCTATCGGAACATGCTCCTGGCGGCGGCTTCGGCCACCGCGTTGGCGGCGTTTGGATCTGCGCCGGTTTGCGCGGAGCCCGCCAACGGCGCACCGGATGCCAACGGCAAGCCCTGTTACGGCGAGCTCGACGGCGCGCATCAATGCATGCCTCTCGGCTCGCGCAGCAGCACCGCCGAACATCCCTATCGCGACGGCGGCCAGTCAGACGGCCGCCTGAACGGCCCCGGCAAGGGTTTTGGGCGCAAGGCGCGCGATCTTGTCTATATCGGCGTGCCCGGCGGAACGTCGGACGACTCCGCTTCCGGCGTCGCAACGGGCGAAGGCCTCATCGTGCTCGACGTGAAGGCGAACTTTGCCTTCGTCAAACGCATCCATCTTCAGAACCTGCCGGCGCCGATCGTGCCCGAAGAGGTTTCCGGCATGTCGGCCGATCCCACGACCAACATGATCTACGTGTCGACGCGCGGCCACCTGATCGCGATGGATCTCGCCACCGAAAAGATCGTCTGGGACAACACCTACAAGCCCGGCACGTGCTGCGAGCGCGGCCAGATCACGCCGGACGGGCTGACGCTGGAAGTGGGCTCCGACCTGAAGGATTTCCACTATGTGATCGACACCTGGACGGGCAAGGTGAAAGGCATCATCCCGACGCCGCAGAGCATGTTCAATCACAACATGGGTATGAGCGCGGACGGCAAGACCGTGTTCGATGCGCCGAACGGCATCACCATGACGGTGGCGGACATGGCCACCATGAAGCCCACGCATACGATCACCTTCGACGATCACATTCGCGTCTTCGTCATCAATCACGATGCGACGCGCGTCTATGCCAATCTCAACAATCTCGACGGCTTCGAGATCGCCGATGCGAATACCGGCAAGATCCTGAAGCGCATCGAAGTGCCCGGCGAATTGTGGAAGGCCAAATGGGCCGATCCCAATCTTCACTTCTTCGGCCACGGCGCGCCGCAGCACGGTCTCGCCATGACGCCCGACGAAAGCGAGATCTGGTCGCCGGACGACGTCAACGACATGGTCTGGATCTACGACAATACCGGCGAGTGGCCCGTGCTCGACAAGGCGAAGAGCTTCAAGGTCGATCACGCCGTCGGCTGGATCACGATGGGCCTGGACGGCAGGCTTGCGTTCATGTCGTCGGGCGACGTCGTCGACGTCAAGACGCACACGATCGTGGGCAAGCTGAAAGACGAATACGGCCATCTGGTCCATAGCGAGAAGTTCCTGGAGATGGCGTTCGATCCGAACGGACATCTGCTGAGGACCGTGAACCAGTTCTCCGAAGGCGTGCCGGCGGCCTATGAGGCGCGGATCGCCGCGGCCAAACAGGCCGCGAAGTAGGATGACGCGTTTCGGTTTTGCGTTGCTGGTCTTTGCCGTGGCGGCGGGCGGACTGTTCGCCGCCACGTCCATCGTCCACGCGCTGCCGGGCGACCTTGACGCGATCGCCAAAGCGTCCGACCTCGATCACGATCCGCAGGACTTCCAGGCGGTCGCGGACGTCTGCACCAAATGTCATACGGCTTCACAATTCCTCACGACCGAGCGTTCCGACAGCCGCTGGGAGCAGGTGTTCGAAGAAATGTCGACCAACGGAGCCACCGGCACCGACGATCAGCTCAACCGCGTCGTGAGCTACTTTCAGAAAAACCTCACGGTCATCAATGTGAACACGTCGCCGCCCGACGAGCTCGGGCCGACGCTGCAGGTGAGCGATCAGGTCGTGGCCGCCATCGTGGCGCGCCGGGCGCAGAAGAAGTTCGCGGATATCGACGATTTGAGCGGCATCGCCGGCGTCGACCGTTCCATACTCGAGAAGCTGAGCGCCAAGCACTGTCTGCAGTTCTGACGCGGCGATGAACCAGGGGAAACACATGATCCGGAACATCGCGCTTTGGACGGCGGCATTCGGTTGTCTCTTGTCGATGGCGGCGGCCGCGCAAACCGCGCGCAACGCCACGCCCCAGGACGATTTCAGATATCTCTCGGCCGGCGATGCGGCGGCGCTCGTGAACAAGCCCGGCCCCGCGCCTGTCGTGTCGCTCCTGTCCGATCACGAATATTATTTCAGCGAGATCGTCGCCCGCAGTGCCGACGGCCAAGTGGAGATCCACCATCATTGGATCGATTTCATCACGGTGTTGTCGGGCGAAGCGACGCTCACCTATGGCGGCACCGTTGCGGGCGCGAAGGAGACGGCGCCGGGGGAACTGCGCGGCGGCACGATCGCGGGCGGCAAGACGGTCACGCTGCACCGCGGCGACTATCTCGAGATTCCGGCGGACATGCCCCACCTCATGACCGGCCCCAAGCACAATTTCAGCTATCTCATCGTGAAAGTGCGCGTCTGAAGCAAAACGCGTCGGCTTATCTTCCGAATGCTGCGTCGCTTTCCGCCGATATTGGCCCGCCGTCAGTACACCGAACGTTTTCATTGACAACGAGAATTCCATTTTATAAACATCGGTAGCAGTATATGATACTTGGATGCGGCGCCGCATGGCGACATGGCCGGCGCGGCGGAAAGAGCGGGGCGGCAAATCGGCAAATTCAACACGCGCTTTCGTTTTCGGATGACAACGAATGCGTCGCGCAGCGAAGCCCGTTCGGCCGATGAGGCGGGCGTGTCAGTGAGTTGGGGCGGCGGTGCGTACGCAGCGTTCGCTCAAACGAAAAGAGAGACGGTATGAGTGTCTTTGCCAATCGCTTCTCCGGACGAACCGCAATCATCACAGGCGGCGCGTCGGGATTGGGGCTTGAGACGGCGAAGCGCATCGTTGCTGAAGGTGGACGCGTCGCGTTGTGGGACATCAATGCCGACGCGCTCGATGCCGCGAAGAAATCGGTTGGAGCCGACGCGGCCTTCGTGCTCGACGTTGCCGATCACTCGAGCGTCACGGCCGCTGCGGCCGCGAGCCGCAAAGCGCTTGGGCGCGTCGACATTCTCGTGACGAGCGCCGGCATCACCGGTGCCACGGCGCCGGTCGTCGATTTTCCGATCGACAGTTGGCGGCGCGTGCTGGAAGTCAACATTACGGGCCTGTTTTTCTGCTGCCGCGAAGTCGTTCCGTTCATGCTCGAGAACCGCTTCGGACGCATCGTCAACATTGCCTCCGTCGCCGGCAAGGAAGGAAATCCCGGCGCGTCCGCCTATTCCGCATCCAAGGCCGCCGTGATCACCTTCACGCGCTCGCTCGGCAAGGAGCTCGCAACAACGGGCATCCTCGTCAACAGCATCACGCCCGCAACCTTCGAAAGCGCGATGCTGCAGCAGATGCCGCAGAGTCAGATAGATTACATGAAATCGCGAATCCCGATGGGCCGCCTCGGCGAAGCGAGTGAAAACGCTGCGCTGGTGTGCTGGCTTGCGAGCGAAGAATGTTCGTTTTCGACCGCCGCGACGTTCGATATTTCCGGCGGGCGCACGACCTATTGACGTCATTGCGCACGCGCGATCGGCCGCGCGCCTTTGCGCGCGAGTCCCTTATTCCGACAAATGAAATTCGTTTCGCCGATCCGTGCGTACACGGATCGATGCGTGGAATTGATGTCACGCCGGCGATCAAACGCGCGCGGAGGCGCAAACCCCGCGGCGTTCCTATTGACAAATGGTTCACGAATAATAGGATCGAGTATCAAATATAGAAATAAATGATTCCAGGAGAGGGGCACCATGGAAAATTCACGTTGTAAATCTGCGCGCGTTGCGACGCGCGCCCTCTGGTCCACGTCCATGCTCGCCCTGCTGGCAGTTGCGCCGGCGGCGATGGCACAGCAGACGACGGACAATGAACCGGTCGAACAGGTCGTCGTGTCCGGCTCGCGACTCGTGACGAACGGCGCGCAGGCACCGACGCCGGTGACGGTGGTCAGCATGGAGCAGCTGCAATTGGCGGCGCCGACGAATGTCGTTGACGGCCTGCTGCAATTGCCGGTGTTCCTGGGCTCGTCCAGCGTCAACAACCAGAGCACGGGCACGACCGCCAGCAACGGCGCCGACAACCTCAACCTGCGCGGCCTGGGCGTGCAGCGCACGCTCGTGCTCGTCGACGGCCGGCGCATGGTGCCCGACGCGTCGCTCGGCGCCGTGGACGCGGCGCAAATTCCCGAAGCCTTGATCCAGCGCGTCGATGTGGTGACCGGCGGCGCCTCGGCCGCCTACGGTTCGGACGCCGTGGCCGGCGTGGTCAACTTCATCCTCAACACACATTTCGAAGGTCTCAAGGTCGACGCGCAGGGCGGCATCTCGAATTACGGCGACGACGCGAATTACAAGGTCGACGTCACTGGCGGCACGTCGTTCATGAACGACCATCTGCACATCGTCGGGAGCTTCCTCGATTCGCGGGATGACGGCGTTCCGAACGGCGAAGATCGTCCGTGGACCGCGACCCAGGCCGAAAGCGCAATCACGAATCCGAACTACAACTCTCACCTGCCGGTATCGCCGAGCAATACGGCGGAAATCGTGGTGCACAATGGCTATTCCTCGGTTGCGGCTTTGGGCGGCCTTATCACCGGCTGCAACGTTTCATGTACAGGACTCAAAGGCACGACCTTCACGCCGCAAGGGCAGGCGACACCGTTCCAATACGGCTCAGATCTGAGCGCGGCCTACATGGCCGGCGGCGGCGGCTACGACGAAAGCCTGCTGCTGACCTTGCAGCCGTCGCAGCGCCGCGATCAGTTCTTCCTGCACGCGACTTACGATGTCAGCGACGACCTCTCCGTCTACTTTCAGATGATGGCGTCGCAGAACCACATCCGCTACCGCAGCTTGCCGACTTTCGAATTGAGCTCGACGGCCTTCACGATCTTCGCGAACAACGCCTTCCTGCCGCAATCGATTCAGAACTATCTCGCGGCCAATCCCAGCATCACGTCGTTCACGGTCGGCCGCGAAAGCCCGGACATCGCGATCCCGTACATGGATGCGATCACCAACAGCGGCACGGTGACGGGGGGCTTCGACGGAAAGTTCTGGGGCAGCTGGCAGTATCACGCCTACGGCCAGGTCGGTAAGGACTACGACTCGTACAAGACGCTCGACGATCCCATCTCCGACAATCTCTATCGTGCAGCGGACGCCGTCGTGAATCCGGCGAACGGGCAGATCGTCTGCGCCTCGACGCTCACCAATCCCAACAATGGCTGCGTGCCGCTCGACATTTTCGGCTTCGGCGCTCCCTCGCAAGCCGCGCTGAACTACATCAACGGCACGGCAATCGAGAATGTAAATCTCGAAGAAGACATCGCCGACTTCAACGTCACCGGCGATCTGTTCGATCTGCAGGGCGGCACGGTCTCGCTGGCCTTCGGCGGCACCTATCGCAAAGAAGCCTTCACCCAGACCAGCAACCCGCAATCGCAGGAAATTCGCACGGGCGCAGGCATCGCCGGCTATCCGTCGGGTCTCGTCAATTCGCTAGGCGGCTACGAACGCACCAACCCGCAGCCCGCCGGCGGCAGCTACGAGGTCTATGAAGGCTTCGTCGAAACCGAAGTGCCGGTCCTGAAAGGTTTGCCCTGGGCCAATGCGCTGAGCTTCAACGCTGCCGGCCGTTATGTAGATTACAGCATCTCCGGCAGCGTGGAGCCGTGGAAGCTGGGCGCCGTCTATGAGCCCATCGACGGATTGCGCTTCCGCATCAGCCGTTCGACCGACATTCGCGCGCCGAATCTGGGCGAGCTCTTCCAGGGCTCGAGCCAGGGCACGTCGATCGTGCAGGATCCGAAGAACGGCAACGCGACCTACAGCGTCCTGACCGGCGCCGTCGGCAACACGGACCTCGTGCCCGAAATCGCCAACACGACCACTTTCGGTGCAGTCGTGACGCCGGACCTTTTGCCGGGCTTCACCGCGTCGGTCGACTACTATTCGATCAACATCCACGACGCGATTTCGACCCTTTCGGCCCAGCAGGAACTGAACTTCTGCCAGGACGGTTCGTCGCAGCAATGCGCGTTCATCATCCGCAATCCGTCGGGCACGCTGTCGCGCATCCTGCTGCCCTACTTCAACGCGGCCGACCGTCTGGTCAAAGGCGTCGATATGGAAGCGTCCTACGATCAGGACTTATCCGAGCTTCACGACGGCTGGGGCGGCGACATCAACTTCCGCATCCTGGTCAGCTATCTCGGCCAGTTCACCACGCAGGTCATCGGCGCAGCGCCGGTCCAGTATGCCGGCGATATCGAGAACAATTCGACGCCGATGTGGAACGGCATCGCGTCGGCGACCTACAACAACGGTCCCTACACGTTCTTCGTCCAGGAGCGCATGGTCGGCGGCGGTCACTTCGACAACACCAACGACAACGGGCTCGGCATCTATCCGAACACCATCGGAAACGTCTGGTACACGGACACGACGTTCCAATACCAGATCAACGACAACCTGTCGGGCTTCCTCACCGTCAACAACCTGTTCGATCGCGATCCGCCGCCCAACCCGAGCTACCTCATCGATTCGTCGAGCTACGGCAACCGCACGCTCTACGATCTGATCGGCCGCCTCTACACGATCGGCGTGCACTACAAGATCTAAGCCCTGGAAGGCCGGTCCGGCATTGGCCAGAATCCGGACCGGGCCATTCCAGAATAGCCTATCGTCGTACTGCCTCCCCGTGGTTCAACGGCGACCTTCGCCGCCGGTCCCATCCCGACCGGCGGCGGTTCTTTCAGAGGGACTAGCGCGATGGTGTCCGCCGTTTCGAAGCCCGCGACCGGCCATGTCCGCTGGCTCATCGTGTTCCTTACCTTCGCCATCGCCGCCGTCGCCTATCTCGACCGCGCCAACATCTCGATCGCGGCGCCTTTCATCAAACGTGATTTCGCGCTCAACAATTACCAGCTCGGCTTCGTCTTCAGCGCTTTCGTGTTCGGCTATGCTCTGGCGCAGCCTTTTGCCGGTCGCCTTGCCGACCGTTTCGGCGCCTTCCGCACGATCGCGGTGGGCATTTGCCTCTGGTGCGTGCTGACGGCGGCGACGGCGCTGATCCCGGCGGACTTCGCACAGGCCTTCGCGGTCCTGCTCCTCGTGCGCCTCGCGCTCGGCCTCGGCGAATCGATGATCTTTCCGGCGAGCAACCGGCTCGTGTCGAACTGGATTCCGTCGGCCGAGCGCGGCCTTGCCAACGGCATCATCTTCGCGGGCGTCGGTATCGGCGCGGGTCTGGCGCCGCCGCTCATCACCACGATCATGATCGATTTCAACTGGCGCTATGCGTTCTGGGCGAGCGCAGTGATCGGCGTCGCGGCGCTCGCCGTCTGGCTGCTGCTGGCGGATGAGACGCCGCGCGCGCATCGCTGGGTGAAGCCGGCGGAGCTTTCGCTGATCCAGGCGGGCCTGCCGCGGAAATCGGAAACCGCGGCGCGCGCCGTGCTGCCGTGGGGCGCCATCATCTTAAACCGCCAGATCGCGCTCCTGACGCTCAGCTACACCTGCTTCGGCTACGTCGCCTACATCTTCTTCACGTGGTTCTTCACCTACCTCTCGACGGTGCGCAGCCTCGACCTGCGCGCCAGCGGCATCTACGGCATGCTGCCCTTCATTGCCATGGCGATCGCGTCGCCGCTGGGCGGATGGGTTTCGGACGGTCTGGCCGCACGCTTCGGCAAGCGCATCGGGCGTTGCCTGCTGGCGGCTTTGACGATGACGCTGGCGGCCGGCTTTCTGGTGCTGGCCATGAGTGTGGATGATGCGCGTCTGGCCGCTGTCGTGCTGGCAGGTGGCTCCGGTGCGCTCTATCTCGCGCAGAGTGCGTTCTGGACATTGAGCGCCGACATGGGCCGCGCGTCTGCGGGTTCCGTCTCCGGTGTGATGAACATGGGTTGCCAGCTCGGCGGCGCGCTGGTGGCCGTGGCGACGCCGGTCATAGCCGATCGTTGGGGCTGGTCGAGCCCGTTTCTCTTCACTGCCGCCGTTTCGCTCCTGGGCGCACTGGCGTGGCTCCTGATCGATCCAGGGTTTCGATTCGAGGAGACATAATGACCAAATACGTTGTCATTCCCGCTTGCGCGGGAATGACACTCCGGAAGTTCAGTCCACCCGTCTCCACGCGACCACGTTTTGCCGTTGCTCGCCCAGCTTGTCGATGCCGAGCGTCATGACGTCGCCGGCCTTCAGGAAGATCTTGTTGGGCTTCTGGCCTTCGCCGACGCCGGGCGGCGTGCCCGTCGTGATGATGTCGCCCGGCTCGAGCGTCAGGAAGCGGCTGACATAGGCGACGAGTTCGGCGACGCCAAAGATCATCGTCGCAGTGTTGCCCGTCTGCATGCGCCTGCCGTTCACGTCAAGCCACATGGCGAGCTTCTGCGGGTCGGGGATCTCGTCATTGGTGACGAGCCAGGGACCGACGGGTCCGAACGTGTCGCAGCCTTTGCCCTTGTCCCATTGCGAGCCCAATTCCTTCTGGAAGGCACGCTCGGAGACGTCGTTGACGAGCACATAGCCCGCGACGTAGTCGAGCGCGGCATTCTGCTCCACGTAGCGCGCCCGCGTACCGATCACGACGCCGAGTTCCACTTCCCAATCGCTCTTTTCGCTGCCGCGCGGCAGCATCACGTCGTCATTGGGTCCGTTGAGGCAGCTGATCGCCTTCATGAAGAAGATGGGTTCGGGCGGCGGCTCGAGGCCCGATTCCTTCGCATGGTCGGCGAAGTTCAATCCGATGCCGATGAACTTGCCGACGCCCGACACGGGTACGCCCAGACGCGGCGCGCCCGAAACGGCGGGCAGACTGGCGGGATCGATTTCGGCCAGCTTCGCCAGATAGTCCGGCGCCAGCACGCGTGGGTTGATATCGCGGACATGCACGCTCAAATCGCGCAGCACACCCTTCGCATCCAGCAGTGCAGGCTTTTCGGCGCCGGGTGCGCCGTAGCGGACCAATCTCATCGTGTTTTCCCTGATTGCATACAGATCGTGCGGCGCGTCTCACCCATGTCCGCACACCGCGCCGGGCATTCCGCCATTCCATGCCATAAATGTCATATGTTGAGATATCACTTCAACTATGGTATTTGTTTTTCTGCCCGCTTGCCAAGTCCGCGAGCGGCCGGACAAGGCCAAAAAGGGGCCGCTGCGGCAAAAATTGAACGGTGCTCTTTCTTGGACTATTGAAGACGCGGAAAGCGGGCTGGACTCGGCTCGCGGCGATGCGTCGGTTCGCACACAGTCTGCAATTGGGATGACCGGCATACGCATGACACGAAAATTGAAAGCCATCGCCGACAACGGTTCCGAAAAAACTGCATCAGGAAAAGGACTCGTCGGCAGCCAGACGCTTTTGCGCGGCCTCGACGTTCTCGAAGCGGTCGCTTCGGGCGCCACCAACCTCGCGGCACTTTCGGAAGTGCTGGAACTGAATCGCAGCACGACGCACCGGCTTGCCACCACGCTGGTGGAACGGCGCTACTTGAGCTTCGTGCCGCGTGTGGGCTATGCGCTGGGGCCCAAGCTTCTTGAGCTCGGTTATCAGGCGCGCGGCCAGATGAGCCTGCCGCGCGTGGCGCGCGATCATCTGGAAACGCTGGCCGCCGGCACTGGCGACACGGTCCATCTGGCCGTCCTGGACGGCACGCGCGCGCTCTATCTCGACAAGATTCCGGGAAGCCGCCGCGTGGAGATCAGCTCGCGCATCGGCGAGCGGCAGCCGCTGCGTTCGACGGGGATCGGCAAGGCGTTGATCCTCGAAGAAAACGAAACACGCTGGCGCGAACTCTACGAAGCGGAGAACCGCGACGGCCACCGTTACGACGTATCGCTGAACGCCTGGCTCAAGCGCATGCGCGATTATGCGAAATCGGGCCACGCCTTCGACCTCGAGGAAAACGAAGACCGCATCCGCTGCGTGGCCGCACCGGTGCGCGACGCGACAGGCAAGATCGTGGCCGCCATCAGCGTGTCGAGCGCAGCCCAGTATATGGCCGACGAGCGCATGCAGAGCCTGGTCGACGATGTGCGCCATGCCGCCACGCTGATCAGCCGCGATCTCGGCTGGAGCGAGCCGCCCGCACCCGCGGCCCGTCCTTCGCTGAGGGCCGTCAAGCCCTGATCATTCTCCGATGATCATTTCCTCCGCCACGGATTTTCGCGAGGCCGCGCGCCGCAGGCTGCCGCGCTTTCTGTTCGACTACATCGACGGCGGCGCCAATGCCGAGCGCACGCTCGCGCGCAACGTCTCCGACATTGCCGAACTGAGCCTGCGCCAGCGCGTGCTGAAGGACGTCTCCGACATCACGCTCGAAAGCGAATTGTTCGGGCAGAAGCTCGCGCTGCCGATGGCGCTGGCGCCGGTCGGGCTCACGGGCATGTATGCGCGGCGCGGCGAAGCGCAGGCGGCCCGTGCGGCGTCGAAGAAGGGCATACCTTATTGTCTTTCCACAGTCTCCGTCTGCGCGCTGAAAGAAGTTGTGCCCGCGTCGAACCGGCCGATCTGGTTTCAGCTTTATGTGCTGCGCGATCGCGGCTTCATGCGCGACGTTCTGCAGATCGCGCGCGATCTCGGCGTCACCACGCTCGTCTTCACGGTGGACATGCCGGTGCCTGGTTCGCGCTATCGCGACGCGCATTCGGGGCTTTCCGGTCCCAACGCGCCGCTGCGCCGCATGCAGCAGGCGTGCACGCATCCCGCCTGGGCGTGGGATGTAGGCCTGATGGGACGCCCGCATTCGCTGGGCAATGTCGCGCCGGTGCTGGGCAAGAAAAGTGGGCTCGAAGATTTCATGGGCTGGCTCGGGGCCAATTTCGATCCGTCGATCGAGTGGCGCGACCTCGAATGGATCCGCGAGTTCTGGCAGGGCCCGCTCATCATCAAGGGCATTCTCGATCCCGAAGATGCGCGCGAGGCGCAGATCCTGGGCGCGGACGGAGTCGTCGTGTCGAACCACGGCGGCCGTCAGCTCGACGGCGTGATGTCCACGGCGCGTGCCTTGCCTGCGGTTGTCGATGCTGTCGGCGACAAGATCACGGTGCTGGCCGATTCCGGCATCCGCTCCGGTCTCGACGTCGTGCGCATGCTCGCGCTCGGCGCAAAGGGCGTGCTTCTGGGCCGCTCCTATATCTATGCGCTGGCCACAAGCGGCGAGGCCGGCGTCACGCAATTGCTCGACATCTTCGAAAAAGAAATGCGCGTCGCCATGGCGCTCACGGGCGTGCGCGCCATTGCGGAAATAAACCGATCGATCCTCGCGGATTAAATTCCTCCCCCGAGCTGCTCTCTGGGGAGGAACGCTTCCTACCGCGTCGGCGCGCCGCGGTGTCCGAACAAGAGCGACACGTTGATCCGCTTGTTCAGATAGCCTTCCTTGAATTTGCAATCGCTCGTCTTGTGGAAAAGATCGGAGCGGAAGATGACGGCGCGGTTGGCCTTGTGCGGCACGGTCGTCACGCGCGCCTTCGATGTCCTGAGGAATGTGCGCGCGGCGGCTTCGTCGCCGTTGTAGATGCGCATGTCGACGCCTTCCGGCATCGTCACGTCCCAGATGTCCATGCCGCCCGACTCAGGATCGAGATTGGCCTCGTCCGGCGCGATATAGAAATTCACGTTCACGGCCGAATTGTCGGCATGGATGTTGGTGCCCGTCGACAGCGTGCTGTCGTATTTGAAGGCTCCGAGATAGTGGAAATGATGGGCCGCGAAGATGGGCGCGTAGACGTTGCGGATCTCTTCGGCGATTTGCGCGAGCAGCGGGCAGGCGAAACCGTCTTCCGGCGTGGCGCCGATATAGCCCGCGTCATAAACCTTGCGCCAGATGGTCGAACCCGCGCAGTAGCGCCGCAATTTCTCCAATGCTTCCGGTGTGAGGAAATCTTCCATCACGACGAATTGCGGTTCGGCATTTTTCCATGTCTCGAACAGCGCAGGCGTCGCGTTCGCGGGATTGATCGCCGGGCCTGGAAGGCGGCTTCCCTCTTCGATGCGAAACATCGCCGAGACCTGCGGCGCGTCGTCCGGGGCTTTCCCACCGGCCAGATAATCGCGTTGTTCCTGGTCGTGTTTGAGCTTATGCGGCGCGTTGCTTTTCGGCGCGTCGGGCGCGGCACCCTTGCCGTAGACAAGCTCCGCACGCCGCATGAAGTGCGTGAATCCTTCCGCGATGTGTCCCGTCTCCGAGAGGACAGAGCCCAGATGGAAATGCGCATCGGCGAAACCGGGCTTTGCCGCAATGGCGCGGCGATAGGAGTCGATCGCCTTGTCATAGTCTCCGCCTGCCGTCTGTGCGTTGCCGAGGCTGAACAGCGCGTCCGCATCGTCGGGCGCCGCCGCACGGAGCGCCTCCGCCATCAAGGCATCGAGCGGCGCACCGGATAGTCCGCGCGACTTCGCCTGTTCGAGAATGCGCAACGCTTCCGGCGCCTGTCCGGATTTGAGCAACGCGCGCGCATAGGACAGCCAATAGAGGGCTTCGCGCGGCTCCGCATCGAGCGCAGCCTTAAAATGGCCGACACTCTCGGGAACATTTCCGCGCTGGACGATCACCACGCCCAGATTGTGCTGTGCGAGCGCCTGACGCGGCTCGTGCTGCACGACAAGACGATAAAGCCGTTCGGCTTCGGCGGGGCGCCCCGCCTTGTGCTGGGCAATCGCCTGCTCGAGCAGGTCATTGGTATTCGCCGGATGGCCCATGTGTCCCCTCTCGGAAACCCATCGTAACCGACTATTCTGCCGCCGCCACCAGTCCGGCGGCGCCCCGCTCCTCGTCGACGATGCGGCCGTCTTCGATATGGATGATGCGGTTGGCGAAGGCGCGGACGCGCGGATCGTGGGTTACGACCAGAACGCCATGCGCCGGGTCTTTGGCGATGTTGGCGAGGACGGTCATCACGGCCTGGCCATTCTCCGTGTCGAGCGCGCCGGTCGGCTCGTCGGCCAGGATCACGGAAGGATTGCCCACGATGGCGCGCGCGATGGCGACGCGCTGCTGCTCGCCGCCGCTCATATCCTGCGGGAAGGCATTCTTCTTGTGCGACAGCCCGACCATGGCGAGCCCATCGAGCGCCTTCGCGATGGCAGGTTTGCCGTACCGGCCGCGCACGTCAAGCGCCAGACGCACATTGTCGAGCGCGGAGAGCGTGGGGACGAGATGATAGGACTGGAAGATGAAACCGACATGGTCGCGCCGCAGCCGGGCGAGCTTTGCGTGTCCCGCATTGGCCGTGGATTCGCCGCGCACGCGCACGGTGCCGGAGGAGGGTGTCAGCATGCAGCCGAGGACGGAAAGAAGTGTCGTCTTGCCGCTGCCCGACGGGCCCATCAAGAGCGTCAGTTCGCCCGGCGCGAGTTCGAGGCTGACGCCGCGCAGCGCCTGCACTTCGGCCGCGCCACGGCCCAGACGTTTGACGATGTCGACAGCTTCGATCACGGGTTTGCTCATTGCCGGAAAACCCGCGCGGGATCGATGCGCGTCACCTGCACGATTGCGGAGGCGGCCGACGCCACACACATGATGACCGTGAGCACGAAAAGCCCGAGCGTAAGGATCGGTGTGATCACGATCGGCAACGCGGAATCCATGGTGAACCGCAAGACGGCCAGGTCGATCAGGAAAGCGACGCCGAAACCGATGACGGCGCTCAGGAGGGCCTGCGTGATGATGACCTTGTGGATGTAGAAGCTCGACGAGCCGATGGCCCGCAGCGTGGCGAATTCCGTCAGGTGATCTTTGGTGCTGGAATAAAGCGTCTGCGCGATGATCACGGTGCCCACGATGGCGCCCAGAAGCGCGCCGCCGAAAAGCGCAAAGCCCGCACCCGTGCCGAACAGCCAGAAGGTGCGGCTGCGATTGCGGAATTCGTCGGTCGTCAGCACTTCGACCTTGTCGAGCTTCTTCGCCAGCGCCTCGCGCACGGCGTTTGCGTTCGCGCCCTGCGACAGGCGCACGAGCAGATAGGAGACGTCGTTGCGCGACACGCCGATATAGGTCTGTGCGCTCTCCATCGGCGCGAACACATAAGGCGTCGTGGTGAAGGAGCGGATGCCCCTGGTGACGGCTTTCACGATCACCTTATGGCCCCGGATCGTCGTCGTGTCGCCGAGCGCGCTGACGCCAAGCCGGCCGAAATAGGTCTGGTCGACGGCGACGGCGTGAGCATCCGAAAGATCGGCGGGATTGCCCTGCACCACATGCCAGGGCCGCAATCCTTCCGGGCTCGTGCCCACGACGAAGACGGGCGTCGAGCCGTCATTCGGCACCGCCCATTCCGTGAAGCCGATGAGCAATGGCACGGCATCGACCACGCCCGGCACCGAAAGCGCCTTCGTCTGATCGCGCCTGTCGAGCATGGACGGGTCTTCGAAACATTTCGTGCCGCGCGACACGATCCAGAGATCGGCCGGGGCATGATCGATCATCGTCGTCACCATCTTCTGGAAGCCGAGGAACAGTCCCAGCTGGACCGTGACCAGCACGATGGAAAAGACGATGCCTATGATGGTGGCGACGAAACGCAGGCGGTCCTGAAACAGGTTTCGCGACGCCAGTCGAAGGATCAGCGACATGGCACGCGCGACTGTGCTGGTTGGTTAGCGCGCAATGTGCGGCAACCGGATGTCGGGGCTGTCGTCGTCATCGAATTGCGGCGCAAGGCGCAGCTTCGGCGCTGTTGCAAAGGTGCGGCGTTCTCCCCCGATCAGCACGGACCCGAACGGCACGGCGCGGAAGACGATAGCCAGTATCCAGGAGCAGGCGAGCGATCCGGCGAAGACGATCGCGCCCTTCGCCACGGCGAAGAGCGTCACGCCCAGAAGCGCATATTGCAGCCAGACGACAAACGGATAATGGAGCACATACATGCCGAACGCGTTTTCGGAGGCGCTGCCCAGGATGCGGGATGGAACGGCTCCGAAACGTAGAGCCGCCGCGAAGGCCGCGAAGCAGCCGGTGATGCAGCAGATCGCGAAGCTCACGTCCGCTGCGACCTCCAATACGAGAACGCCCGGCATCTGCATCGACCACGCCATGAGGCCGATCCAGAGCGCGTAAGCCGCAAATCCACCCGCGAGCCAGCGCTTCCATTGGCCGGCCAGTTTTCCCTGCGGCGCGAACAATCCCTGCTCAAGTCCGAGCGCTCCCGTGCCGAGGCCTGCGAGATAGACGACGGTATAGAGCAGCGGCCGGCAGAACTGCACGGCGAGGAGCCCGTGGTTCGACCAGTCCATCGGTGTGAACGCAAGCGCCATCGGCACGTAGGCAATCGTCGCGGCGACGGTGAGCGCGACGCAGTAGCGGACGGGGTGCGCAGCCGCGCCGGCCGAATGTTTCGCCAGGAATTCCACGAAGCGCGGCGCGAATGCGTGCAGCGCCGATGCGAGCATCGTCAGCGCGAGAAGTTGCCACAGGAACCACATCGGACCGTTAGGCCAGAAAGGCAGCGCGAAGAGATGCTGCACGTAAGCCGCGAGGCTCGGATCCGCAGCCGTCGTACGGTAAACCGGATAAAGCGCGATCGGCATCATCACCGCGATACCGAAAAGATAGGGCACGCCGAGGCGCAGCAGCCGCCCGCTCAGAAAGCCCCAGGTGCCGCGCCGCGTGAGGCTGGGCCAGGTGAAAAGCGCCGACAGGAAGAACATCAAGCACATGAGGCAGACGTCTTGCCACGCGCAAAAGATGTCGAAACCGAACCAGCGATGGGCATCGACGATGGGAAAGGCGCGCCAGAGATAAGGCGCCTTATCGAAAGCGTAGGGATGCGGCGCGAGCGAACCCAGATAGGCCGACACCGCGTGAAAGGCCACGACAACGACGATCACGACGCCGCGCAAATTGTTGAGCGCCAGGCTTGCGGTACTCTTCGATCCGGACGTGCTCTTGCTTGCTCGCATGGCGAGTTTGGGAAAGGCTGTGTCGACCACAACGGGAATCCATTCCAGCGCTCAACCTCTAAACCCGCGGATATGTCGTTTGTTCCCGCAAAATCTCGCGATTGACGGGCGCGCGGATACTCTGCCACTCGCGGCGCAGTTGTGATGCATGGGAAAAGAGACCGTGCGCTATTAATATCACAAACGGTGTCCTGGGAGCCTCACAAATGCTTGCACGCAACGCCTTTCTCGGCGCGCTCGCCGTTTTCATGGCACTCGTCGCAACAAGCGCATATGCGGATTCCGGCGCGGAAACGATCAAATTCGCCGTGACCCGCGACGACACGCCGATCGGCACGAACACAATCGACGTCATCCGCAAAGGTGCCGAAACAAGCGTACAGATCGTGACGCATGTCGCGGTGGGCATGGCGTTCTTCACGCTCTACAAATTCGATCAGACCGAGACCGAGCAGTGGACAAACGGGCATCTGCTCGCCATGAACGCGATCACCGACGACAACGGCACGCTGCATCACACCAATGCCAGCAGCCGCGACGGCAGGCTCGTCGTCGACGGCGATGGGCAGGTGCAGAATCTTGCATCGACGATTGTTCCGGCGAGCCTTTGGAATCCTGCGATGCTCTCGCAAACGGTGGCGCTCAATCCGGAAGACGGAAAGGTCGTTCCGGTGTCGGTGGTCGACTGCGGCGAGGACAATCTCACCATCGCCGGCCGCCTGGAGCGCACGCATCACTATCTGCTCAGGACCATCTTCTCGCAGGATGTCTGGTATGACGACAGCAATCGCCTCGTAAAAATGGAGCTGAAAGGCGCCGACGGCTCCACGATCCGCTATCAGCTGATCTGACCGCAGGCCGTCTGGTGTTCGACAAAGGCGCCCACGCGCGCGATGGCGCGGCGCGCTTCCGGCATCATCGGCGCAAAGGCGTGCCAGACATGGGGCATGCGTGGCCAGACCTCGAGCGTGACGTCGCATCCCGCGTTCCGCATGCGCGCTGCCATCCGTTCGGAATCGTCGCGCAGGATCTCGTCGCTGCCGATCTGCAGAAGGGTCGGCGGGAGCCCGCGCGGATCGCCATAGAGGGGCGAGATGTAAGGCTCGTGCGGATCGCTGCCGTTTACGTATTGCGCGGCGAACGCGTCGAGATCACCCGCCGTCAGCATCGGGTCGACGGCGCCCGGCTTGCTCGAAGCGCCGGTGATCGCGAGGTCGGTCCAGGGTGACAGCGCGATAATCGCTGCAGGCAGCGCCACGCCCTCGTCGCGCAGTCTGAGCGCCAGCGCGAGCGCCAATCCGCCGCCGGCGGAATCGCCCAAGATCGCCGTGCGCTTGGGCGGAACGCCTTCGGCGAGCAAGGCGCGCCAGGCAGACGCCGCATCGTTGATGGCGGCAGGGAAGGGATAGGCGGGGGCGAGGCGGTAATCGATCGCGATTAGCTGCGCGTGCGCGGCGGCCGCGAAGCGCCAGGTCACATGGCGGTAAAGCGCGGGCGAGCCGGTGACGTAGCCGCCGCCATGCAGGAACAGGATGGTCCGTCCGGGCCGCGCGCCGGGCCTTGCGACGCGGCTTGCCGGGATGGTGCCCAACGGCTTGTCGACGGTCTCGGTCCCTTTGGGCGGCCGCGGCACCCAGCGCTCGTAGGACCGCATTCGGGCATGCTGGGCGGCAACCGAGGCTTCGGGGCGGTTCCCCGGCCGGATGAAAAGGCGCGCGGCCACGCGGATCAGTTCGGCTTCGAGACTCATGCGGCTTGTTCGGCGGCCATGTTCAGGGAGAAACGCATCCGCGCGCGGATCGGCCAAGGCAAGCCGCCGGAATATTGGCGCGGCGCAACGACAAGTGGTCCCGGCCGGTGCAGTCGGCTAAGACGTTGCCGAGCGTTTTGTCGAGGGGACTGCCATGACGGTTTCGAAGTCCGCTGCCGCGGCTCTGACGGTTTTTCTGCTTTCCACGGTTTCGGCGCTCGGCGCGCCACTCGACGTGCCGGCGACGAAGGCCGCCGTCGATCATCTCCTCGATATGACCTATCCCCATCTCGACGCGCTCTACAAGGACATCCACACCCATCCCGAACTCGGATTCCAGGAAGTCAACACGGCGGCGAAACTCGCGAAGGAAATGCGCGCGCTGGGCTTCGACGTCACCGAACATGTCGGCAGAACCGGCCTCGTCGCCATCTACAAGAACGGTCCCGGTCCGCTGGTGATGGTGCGCACGGAGCTTGATGC
>Ga0335074_10000130_pt1 | contig 123449 bp, 129 predicted proteins | sample Lox_Sample_23_FD_206715 | JGI IMG/M metagenome (GOLD analysis project Ga0335074, IMG submission 206715) | Soil microbial communities from Loxahatchee National Wildlife Refuge, Florida, United States - Lox_Sample_2.3 | ecosystem: Environmental > Terrestrial > Soil > Wetlands | place: USA...
GAACACCCCCGCACCGGACCGGCGCTGGGTTGCCCGCTGGTCACAGACGATCCAGGTCACGGTTCGTGACATGAAGACCTCGGATGTGATCGGAGCCGGGGTGAGCGCCAAGCCGCAGCACGTCAGTGAGCCGGTCGTCCCGGGATTCAGCGCCGGCACCTGGACGGCCGGCGGCGTGCTCGATCCCGGCGACAGCTACTCGGTGCGGGTCTACGCGCCACGGCCGAACGCGGCGGAGCTCCGGGACGCCGGGACGAACTACGTGGGCCTACCCGAGGGCTACCGAACGCTCCTGCTCCCGCCCGGGACCTCCCCGAGCGCGACGACGGCCGCGCAGGTCGTCTTCCCCGCCTTTCACACGAAGGCGCCGGTCCAGAACGTGGTTGGCCTCCCGGTCGTCCCCGGCACGGCGCTCGTGAACGCCTCGGTCTACGCCCCCGCCTACCGCTTGGCCCAGCGGCTGGCCGAGCACGCGTCGACCCCCTACGGCTTCGCCCTCGCCGTCGAGGCGTTTCTCGCCCACGGCTACACCTACGACCCGACCCCGCCCCGTCGCGCCTACCCACTGGAGAGCTTCCTGTTCGTCGACAAGCGCGGCTACTGCCAGCAGTTCGCCGGGGCGATGGCTCTCCTCCTGCGCATGGGGGGCGTGCCCGCGCGGGTCGCGGTCGGCTTCACCCCGGGGCGTCCGGACCCGAGCACGGGCGACTGGCTCGTCTCCGATCTCGACGCGCACGCCTGGGTGGAGGTCTGGTTCCCGCACCTGGGTTGGGTCAAGTTCGATCCGACCCCTCCCACCGACCCGGCGTTGGCCGGAGTGTCCACCGCCGGCCTCGCGGCCGGCGCGACGTCGGCGGGTACGACCCACGCGGCCAAGAAGCCGGACCGCGCGGCGGCGCTGAGCTCGCATGCGCAGCCGTCGGCCAGCGGGTCGGCCCACTCAGGCCTGGGCGCTGCCGAGATCGCCGGAGGCGCCGTCGCCACGCTCGCGCTCCTCGCGCTGCTGATGCTGGCCAGCCGCCCGCTCGGCACCGCCGGCGCGTTGGTCGACGAGCTGGAACGGGCCCTGGCTCGAAGTGGGCGCCCGCTCACGCGGCCCACGACGCTGTCTGAGCTCGAGGACCGGCTGCGGGGATCACACGAGGCCAGCGCCTACGTCCGCGCACTGCGGCTGGCCCGCTTCGGCGGTGCCGAGGCTCTGCCCACCCCGGCGCAGCGCCGCGCGCTGCGCCGTGAGCTCGCCTTCGGGCTGGGTCCGGTGGGACGCTTGCGGGCCCTGTGGGCGCTGCCCCCGCGCCGCCGGCCCGCGCCTAGAATCCCTGTCTAGTGGACGACGTATACGACCTGTTCAGGCGCGGCACCGAGCTGCTCGAGGCGGGGCACAACCACCAGGCGACGATCCCGCTCTCCCGCGCGCGTGATCTCGACCCCGACAAGACGTCGATTCGCGAGGCGCTCGGGCGCGCCTTGTTCGGCGCGCAGCGCTACGAGCAGGCGGCGAGCGAGTTCGAGGCGGTGACCGACCGCGCGCCGACCAACGACTTCGCGCTCTTCTGCCTCGGCCGTTCCCTCCAGATGCTCGGGCGCCACGCCGAGGCGCGAAAACCCCTTGCCCTCGCCGCCTGCCTGCAGCCCGGGCGGCGCGACTATCGCATCTATCGCGATCGCGCCCGGGCGCGCGCCGCGGCTGCTTCAGAGTCCAATTAACCCCGGCAAATCGGTGCTACCCTGAACCCACAGCAGTTCGCGCCGGGCGCCGCCCGGTGGTCGTACCCGGAGTGGGCGCGAGCCCGCTTTTTTTATGAGTTTGCACCGGAGGAGATCGTGAGCATCAGCGCGCTTCAGACCGAGATCGAGGGTCGGCTCGCCGTGCGCGAGCCCGCGGTCGAGGTGCTGCTTGTGCAGGTGTCGGGGACAACTCTGCGTCTGTTCATCGATCACCCCGACGGAGTCACGCTCGCCCTCTGTGAGCAGGTCTCCGGACATCTCAGCGAGTACCGCGAGCACTACGCACTCGAGGTCTCCTCGCCTGGCCAGGACCGACCCCTGACCAAGCCCCAGCACTACACGCGGTTCCTGGGCCGGCGGGCTCGCGTTCGCATGCGCGACTGCGCCGAGGGCCACAAGAGCCTGACGGGTGAGTTGGTCGGCGCCTCGGAGAACGAGGTGACGATCGCGGCCGGAGAAGGCATCGTGACGATCCCCTACGACCAGATCGCCCGCTCGAATCTGATTCCGGGAGACTAAAGCCATGTCCAGAGAGATCTTGGAAGCAGTCAGAGGCCTCGCGGCCGAAAAGAACATCTCTTCGGAGAAGCTGATGGAGGCGCTGGAGGACGCGCTCCTGTCGGCCTACAAGAAGACGCCCGGGGCAGCTCGGCACGCCAAGGTGGAGATGGACCGGGAGAGTGGTGACTTCAAGGTCTTTGAGCTGAAGATCCCGCCCGAGATCGAGGCCCAGGTGCTCGTCGATCCGGTCGCCGATCAAGAGCCGACCGTGGACCCCGAGACGGGCGAGTTGCGCGAGCCGCCGGAGCCCGAGCTGGACCTGGAGAAGCTCAAGGAATTCGAGGATCAGATCGAGATCGAGGACGTCACCCCGGACGACTTCGGCCGCATCGCCGCGCAGACGGCCAAGCAGGTGATCCTTCAGCGCATTCGCGAAGCCGAGCGGGACATGATGTTCGAGGAATACCGTGACCGCGTCGGCGAGTTGATCACCGGCATCGTCCAGCAGTCCGACTCGCGCTACACGCTGGTTCAGCTCCGCGAGCGCGTCGAGGCGTTGCTGCCCAAGTCTGAGCAGGTCGATGGCGAGCGCTACGACCATTCACAGCGCATCAAGGCCGTGATCAAGGACGTGTCGAACTCGACCAAGGGGCCGAGCATCATCGTCTCCCGTCGGGATCCCGAACTGATCAAGCAGCTGTTCGAATTGGAGGTCCCGGAGATCGCCGACGGGCTCGTGGAGATCACCGGGGTCGCCCGGGAGCCCGGCTATCGCTCGAAGATCGCGGTCGTCTCGCACGTCGACGGCGTCGACCCGGTCGGCGCCTGCGTCGGCCCGCGGGGCTCGCGCGTGCGCATGGTCGTCTCCGAGCTCCGGGGCGAGAAGATCGACATCATCCCCTACAACGATGAACCGGCCCGGTTCGTGGCCAAGGCGCTCTCGCCGGCTCGCGTCCGTGAGGTGCTCGTCGACGACGCCGGCAAACAGGCGACGGTCATCGTTCCCGACGATCAGCTCTCGCTCGCCATCGGCCGAGAGGGCCAGAATGCGCGGCTCGCGGCCCGGCTGACCGGTTGGCGGATCGACATCCGCTCGGAGACCGACTTCGCGGCCGAGGAGGCCGAGCACGGCTACGAGGAAGAAGAGACCTCGGGGCGCTGCCACGCGATCCTGGCCAACGGCCGCCGCTGCCCCAACGCCGCGCTGGCCGGCTCGCGCTACTGCGGCCTCCCCGCTCACCAGGCGCTCGAGGGGCAAGACAGCGATGACGTCTCGGCGGCCCAGGAGAACGGCGCCGAAGCGGGGCAGGCGCCGGCGGAGAACGGCGCCGAAGCGCCCGAGGAGCCCGTCAGCGCTCCTGCCGGCGAGACCGAGGCCCAGACCGGCGAAGCCTCCGACGCCTAGCCCGGCCTCGAGACCCGATCTAGACTCAGAGGCTGATGAACAAGCGCGTCCACCAGATCGCCAAGGAGCGAGGACTGGCCTCCAAGGACCTGCTCGAGCGCCTGCGCGCGGCGGGCGTCGACGTCAAGGCGGCCTCATCCAACGTCGACGAGGACGTGGCTCTGAAGGTGCTCGGAAACGGTGCCGGCGCCCCGGCTCAAACGGCAGACGGCAAGACGGCCGACCCGGCCAAGCCCGCGGCGCCCGTGCCGCCGAAGCCGGCAGCGTCGGCCCCGGCAGCCCCGGCTGCGACACCCGCGGCCGCGCCCACGCCGCAGCCCCAGGCCGCGCCGGCTCCGGCTGCGCAGGCTTCAGCGGCTTCGCCGCAGGCATCCACCGAGGCCCGGCCCCGCTCCGATCACAAGCAGCGCCCAACCCGTGACTCGCTCCAGGGCGAGCGGGCTCCCGGTTCCGCCGGCGGTCGCCGCCGCGTGGTCATCGACTCACAGGCCTCCCGCCGGGCGCCGGGCGGCGGACCTCCGGCCCAGAACCAGCCGCCCCGACGCCAGCGCCGCGGTCGGCGTCGCCGCGGGGTCTACGACGAGGAAGCCGAGTCGCGTCCCAGCCAGACCGCGGTGATCGAGAACCCCGCGATCCGCGTGAACTCAGGCTCGACGGTCAAGGACGTGGCCGAGTACCTCGACGTCTCGCAGGCCGAGATCATCAAGAAGTTGATGCAGCTGGGGGAGATGAAGACGCTCACCCAGACGCTGTCGGATGAGTCGATCACCGTGCTCGCCTCCGAGCTCGGCAAGGACGTGGAGATCGTCCACACCGAAGAGGAGCCGATCGAGGAGGAGATCTACGAGGACGACGAGACCGAGCTCGTCGAGCGTCCCCCCGTGGTCACGATCATGGGCCACGTCGACCACGGCAAGACCTCGCTGCTCGATGCGATCCGGGAAACCGAGGTCGCCGCCGGCGAGGCGGGCGGGATCACCCAGCACATCGGGGCCTACCAGGTGCACCAGGGCGAAAAGGAGATCACCTTCCTCGACACACCTGGCCACGAGGCGTTCACGGCCATGCGCGCCCGCGGGGCCCGCGTGACCGATATCGCCGTGATCGTCGTCGCCGCTGACGATGGGGTCAAGCCTCAGACCGAAGAGGCGGTCGACCACGCCAACGAGGCCGGCGTGCCCATGCTCGTCGCCGTGAACAAGATCGATAAGCCGGGATCCGATCCCACGCGGGTGCGCACCGAGATGACCGGTCTCGGGCTTCAGCCCGTGGAGTGGGGCGGCGAGACCGAGTTCGTCGATGTGTCGGCCAAGACCAAGGACGGGCTCGACAACCTGCTCGAAACGATCCTCGTCATGGCCGAGCTCGAGGAGCTCCGCGCCAATCCCGACGCGCCCGCCTCGGGCACGGTGATCGAGTCAAAGCTCGACCCCGGACGCGGGCCCGTGGTCACCGTCCTGATTTCACGCGGCACCCTGCGCGTGGGCGACGCCGTCGTGGCCGGCGCTCACTGGGGCCGGGTCCGCGCCATGAACGACTTCACCGGCAACCGCGTGAGCCAGGCCCAGCCCGGCGAGCCGGTCGAGCTGCTCGGCTTCGACGGCGTTCCCGAGGCGGGTGAGCTCGTACGCGCAGTCGAGAACGAGCGCCGGGCTCGCCAGCTGGCCACCGAACGCGCGGTTCGGCTCAAGGCCGAGGCACTGGCCCGCCGCAGCGGCAAGAAGGTCTCGCTCGAGGACCTCTTCGAGCGCGGGGTCCAGGAGCTCAACCTGGTCCTCAAGGCCGACGTCGCCGGGTCGCTCGAGGCCATCGAGGACGAGATTGCCAAGCTGCCCCAGGACGAGGTCTCGGTCAACGTGATCCGCAGCGCCGTGGGTGGCGTCACCGAATCCGATGTGATGCTCGCCTCGGCCTCCGACGCCGTGATTCTGGCTTTCGGCGTGCGGCCGGTGGGCGATGCCCGGGCCGCGGCGGAGCGCGAGGGCGTCGAGATCCGGCCCTACCAGGTGATCTACCGTGCCATCGAGGAGCTGCGTGACGCGATGCAGGGCATGCTCGCCCCCGAGGAGGTCGAGGAGACGCTGGGCAGCGCCGAGGTGCGCCAGACCTTCCGCGCCTCCCGCGTGGGGACGATCGCCGGCTCGCACGTGCTCGACGGCAAGATCACGCGCGGCTCCAAGGTCCGGTTGATCCGCGACGGCACGGTCGTCTACGACGGCGAGATCGCCAGCCTGCGCCGCTTCAACGACGACGTGCGCGAGGTCAGCGCCGGCTTCGACTGCGGGATCGTGCTCCGGGACTACGCCGACGTCAAGGAAGGCGACGTGTTGGAGACCTACGCCACCCGCCAGGTCGAGCGCGAGCTCGTTTAGCCCCGGGTAGTAATGCCTCCGAGCGGCTTTGTAGCCGTCCTCGTGATCGATCTGCACTTTCCGGAGGCGGAGAGCCTGAAGGCCAAGCGCAAGGAGCTGTCGTCGATCAAGGCCCAGCTGCGGGGCCGGCTTGGCCTCGCCGTGGCCGAGGTCGACCACCACGATCTTTGGCAGCGCGCCCGGCTGACCGCGGCGCTGACCAGCGGCTCGCTGGCCAACCTGAGCGCGGCGGCCGATAACGTCGAGAGATGGCTGCTGGCGCGCTGGCCCGAGGGTGTTTCGGTGGAGCGGACGGTGGCCTCCGTGGAGGATCTCCAGCAATGACTCCTCCAGTTGCATGAGTCGGGCCGCGTTTGAAGTTGTGTTTAGGAGTGGAGGACTAGGATGGCTGGCGGACGGATGCGTCGCGTCGACGAGGCGGTACGAGAGGTGCTCAGCGACGTCATCTCGACCGGCTTGAAGGACCCTCGCGTCGGATTTGTGACTGTGACTGCTGTGAAGACCAGCCGAGACCTGCGACACGCCCGCGTCTATGTGAGCGTGCTGGGCGACGAGCCCGCACGTGAGAGCACGCTGGCCGGTCTGCGCTCGGCCCACGGCTTTCTCCAGAGCGAGCTCTCGCGGCAGCTGAGGTTCAAGCACACGCCGACGCTCACCTTCGAATATGACGAGACGGTCGAACGGGCGGCTCGCCTCACCGAGCTCCTCGGGCACGGGCCCGGCCCGGAGGATGCCCCAGATGCCTGAGAACGGCAAGACCTCAGCCCGTCAGCAGACCCTCGACGCGCTGCGCTCCGCCGACAAGCTGATCGTCGTGACCCATGAGAACCCCGACGGCGACGCGCTGGGTTCACTCGTCGCGATGCGGGAGATCCTGTCCAAGCTGGGCAAGGACAGCCCCGCCTTCATCGACGCGCGTGAGTTCCCGCTCCCGCAGGAGTACCGCTTCCTCCCGCTGGACGACGTGCTCACCGTGCCCCCCGCCGATCTCGAGGAGCGTACGGCCGTGTTCCTCGACTGCGGCAGCCTGGAGCGCAATCCGGCCGAGGCCTTCCGCCGTCCCGGGATGCACATCCTCAACATCGATCACCACCACGACAACACCCGCTTCGGCACGATCAACCTGGTCGACCCGCAGGCCTCCTGCACGGCCGAGATCGTCTGGGACCTGATGCACGGCCTGGGCGTGGAGCCGACCCCCCAGATCGCGCAGGCTCTCTACGTGGGGCTGATCACCGACACCGGGCGCTTCATGTACGAGAACACCGGCCCGCGCGCACATCTGATGGCTGCCGAGCTGATCCAGGTCGGCGTCGACGTGCCCGCCCTCTACCGCCAGGTCTATGAAGGCGTGCCCTACGGCAAGCTGGCGCTCCTGGCGCGCGGGCTCGCCAAGACCCGGCGCTACGACCACGGCCGCTTGACGGTGACCGAGCTCGACGCCGGCGACTTTGCCGAGTCAGACGCCGAGGAGAGCTACTCGGAGGGAGTGGTCGACCACCTTCGCGCCGTCGAGGGCACGGCCGTCGCCGCTCTGCTCCGAGACCGCCTCAAGGCCGGCGACGGCGAGCGAAAGGTCTCGCTCCGAGCCAGTGATGACCGGGTCGACGTCTCGCGCATCGCCCGGCTTCAGGGGGGCGGCGGCCACCGCCAGGCGGCCGGGTTCACGACCGGCATGGATCTCGACGAACTGGTCGACTTTCTGCGCTCGGCGCTGGCCCAGCAGCTGCCGTAACTTGGGTGGGCCCGGGGAGGTCGGGGAGACCGCTGGAGACCGCTCGGCTGCGCCTCGCTCCCGGCCTCACAGCTCCGCTCTTGGATACCGATAACCGCTCCGCTGTTCGGCCACGTCACCAGGATGATCCCTGCGGGATCATCCTCTACGACAAGCCCGCCGGCGTCACCTCGCACGACGTCGTCGCCGCCGTCCGGCGGAAACTCGGGCGCGGGGTCAAGGTCGGCCACGCCGGGACGCTCGATCCCTTTGCCACCGGGCTGCTCCTGATCCTGGTCGGGCGGGCCACGCGGGCCCAGCGCTTCCTCATGGTCCTGCCCAAGCGCTACCTGGCCAGCGCGCGCTTCGGCGCCGTCTCGAGCACCGGTGACCCCGAGGGTGAGATCACTGAGACCGGGGTGGTCCCGCCGGGTGAGCTCAACCTGCCCACGGGACGGATCCGCCAGGTGCCGCCGGCCTACTCCGCGATCAAGGTGGGGGGCCGTCGCGCCTACGCCCTGGCTCGGGCCGGGACCGAGTTCGAGCTCGCAGAGCGCGAAGTCGAGGTATACGAGTTCGCCGAGCTCTGGCGTGAGGGCAAGCGCCGCGGCTTTGCCATCGCCTGCTCCTCTGGGACCTACGTGCGAAGCCTGATCGCCGACCTGGGCGATGCCTACTGCGACGAGCTCCGGCGCACCGCGATCGGAGCCTTCGCCGTCGAGGCCGCCGATCCGGAGCTCATCCTGCCCCTGAACGACGCCCTGAGCTTCCTGCCCGAATGTCGCCTCGGGCCCGAGGAGGCGCAGCGCGCCGGGCACGGCGCTGGGGTTTCTCTGCCCCGCGGGGAGGAAATCGCCGGGCCGGTGAGGCTTACCGACGAGGCCGGACTGATCGCGATTGCCGAGCCCAAAGCGGAGCCCAACCGTCTCCAGCCCACGGTGGTGCTGCGGGGCTGACTACGCTTCCGCGCCATGCGCGTGACCCGGCTCCCCGACGTCGAGCCCCGTCCCCGTCGTGTCGCGGTGGGCGAGTTCGACGGCGTCCACCTCGGGCATCGCGAGGTCATCCGGGGTAGCGATACCGTCCTGACCTTCGAGCCCCACCCTCTCCAGGTGATCCGCCCCGAGGCGGCGCCACGGCTCCTGACGAGCTTCCCCGTCAAGGAGGACCTGATCGCGGGGCTCGGGGTCGAGGAGCTCGTGGTGATCCCGTTCGACCGGGAGTTCGCGGCCCAGTCGCCGGAGGACTTCATCGACCAGGTGCTGGTCGAGAAGCTCAGCGCGACACACGTCGCGGTGGGGGAGAACTTCCGCTTCGGACACCGGGCCGCCGGGGATCCGACCACGCTTGCCGCAGATCCCCGGTTCGAGACCCGGGTCGTCCCGCTCGTCGAGGTCGACGGCGAGATCGTCTCCTCCAGCCACATCCGGGCCCTCGTCCAGGCCGGGGAGATCGAGCCGGCCACCCGGATGCTCGGAGCACCGTTCCAGCTCCGGGGCGAGGTCGTCACTGGCGACGGCCGGGGGCGGGAGCTGGGCTTTCCGACCGCCAACCTCGTCCCCGACGAGGCGCTCGTGTGCCCGGGCCATGGCGTCTACGTGGCTCGCGCCGACGACACCTGCGCCGCCGTCAACGTGGGCATTCGCCCCACCTTTGGCACCGGCCGCGGGGTCCTGATCGAGGCCTACCTGCTCGACCGCGACGTCGATCTCTACGGGAAGATCCTGCGCGTCGAGTTCCTCAAGCGCCTCCGCGGGGAACGCCGGTTTCCCAGCATCGAGGCGCTGGTTGACCAGATGCAGCGAGATGTCGAGGAGGCTCGCGGCGTATGCGGTTGCTAGCCTCATCGTTCGCATGACGCTGACCAGTGAGAGAAAGCAGGAGCTCGTCCAGCAGTTCGGCGGGAGCGAGGCCGACACCGGCCGCACCGAGGTGCAAGTCGCGCTCATGACCGAGCGGATCAACCAGCTGACCGAGCATCTGCGCGCGCACCGCAAGGATCACCACTCCCGCCGGGGGTTGCTGATGCTCGTGGGGCGCCGCCGCCGACTCCTGAACTACCTGCGGCGCGACGATCTCGAGCGCTACCGCACGTTGGTCCGCGAGCTCGGCCTCCGCCGGTGACCCTTAAGGCCGGCGACCAGGTTCCAGAGTTCACGCTGCGCCGCGGCGACGGAAGCGAGTTCACCCGCGCCGACCTGGAGGGGAAGACGACCGTGCTGGTCTTCTATCCCTTCGCCTTCAGCCCCGTTTGCACGGATCAGCTCAACCTCTACGACGAGGTCCTGGATGACTTCGGTGCCGCCGGGGCCACGCTGTATGGCGTCTCGTGTGACTCCACCTACGCCCAGACCGCGTTCCAGGATCGGCTGGGGGTCCGCATCGAGCAGCTGTCGGACTTCGAGCCCAAGGGGGAGACCTGCCGGGCCTTCGGCGTCTATCACCCGGGCGGCTTTCCCCAGCGCGCCCTGGTCATCGTCGGTCCCGACGCGCGGGTGCTCTGGAGCTATCAGGCCGACTCGCCGGGCGAGCTGCCCGGGGCCAACCTGATCTTCGACGCGCTCGCGCCGGCTTGACCGAGCTGGGCTCGGCGCCGGTCCCCGAGCTCGGTCCCGAGGACCACGTCCGGGGGCCCGAGGACGGCCGTGTCCTGATCGAGTACGGCGACTTCGAGTGCCCCTATTGCGCAGCCATGAGCGAGCGCCTGGCTGGGATGGCGTGCCGGCTCGTCTTCCGTCACTTCCCGGTCCGCTCGAGCCATCCCCGCGCCTGGCCCGCGGCGTGTGCCGCTGAGGCGGCGGGGCTTCAGGGCCGCTTCTGGGAGATGCACGACCTCCTGTTCGCCGATCAGGGCCGCCTCGAGGATCCCCACCTGTGGCAGCGGGCAGAGACACTGGGCCTCGACCTGGAGCGCTTCGAGCGTGACCGCCGGAGTCCCGACGTCGAGGCCCGCGTCAAGCGTGACTTCCGCTCCGGGGTCAGGGGCGGGGTGGTGACGACACCGACGGTGTTCGCCGACGGGCGGATGCACGCCGGCCGCTTCGAGTCGCTCTAGCCGAGCCCGAGATCCTCGAGCGTGAGGACCCGCCCGCGGAGCGGTGGCTCGCCGGGCGCCGGCCGGACGCTGGCGCGGATCAGGTCGAGATGGCGCTCCATCGCCGCAGGATCAACCTGCGCGTAGGATGCCGCCGCCGCGCAGGCGCCCTTGAACATCATCAGGATGTCCATGGCCCCGACGTCGCCCCGGACCGCGCCGGCCTCCTGAGCTCTTGCCAGGAGCCTCTCGACCACGTCGAGCACCGCATGGTGGGCGGGACGGATCACGTCCTTGCCCAGCCACGTTTCGTCGAGCGCCTCGAACAGGGCGCGGTCGAGCTGCTGGGTGCCGACCATGTGGGCGAGGAAGTCGAACAGGGCGGCGCCCGGATCCTCGGCCTGCAATAGCTCATCGCCGTAGGCCGCGGCCTCGTACATTCGCTCGGCCACGATCGCCTCGATCAGGTCCTCCTTGGAGGCGAAGTTCCGGAACAGGGTCCCGCGCCCGACGCCCGCCGCCTCAGCGATCTCGGCCACGCTCACGTCGAGCCCGCGCTCGCGGAACAGCGTCTGCGCCGCCTCGATCAGGCGCTCGCGGTTACGCCGGGCATCCGCCCGGAGCTCCCTCTCCTCGACCGACATGTCCGACATTCTGCTACGCCGCGGCCGGAATTGGCGTCAATTCGGACTCGATCGCCCGGACGTGGCGCGGGCGCAGGGCGACGGCGAGGATGATCCCGCCCGCCGCCAGCATCAGCGAGGCGGCCAGGAAGGCGACGTGGTAGCCCGATACCCGGGCGGCGATGCCAGCCGCCGAGGTGAGCGAGGCGTGGCTTCCGGCCAGCAGGCTCTTCGTCTGGCTCGCCGCCAGGGTGGAGAGGATGGCCAGCCCTAGCGAGCCGCCGACCTGCTGGGCGGTGTTGAACAGGCCGGAGGCCAGTCCGGCGTCCTCATCGCGTACGCCGCCGGTGGCCAGCAGGGTGATCGGCACGAAGGTCAGCCCCATGCCGACACTCATCGGGAAGAGCCCGCTCAGCAGGTTCCCCAGGTAGCTGCCGTGGATGGGGAGCTGGGTCAGGACGGCCAGCCCGGCGGCGGCGATCATGACTCCGGCCACGGCGAGGTTGCGCAGGCCAATCCGGCGCGTCAGCGGCTGGGCGATCCCGGCTCCGATCACGATCCCCGCGGTGATGGGCAGGAAGGCCAGTCCGGCCCTCAGCGGGCTGTAGCCGAGGATCTCCTGGACGTAGAGCGAGGCGAAGAAGAACATCCCGAACAGGCCGCTGGCCACGAGCAGGAGGACGACGTCGGCCACGGCCAAGGTGCGGATCCGGAAGATGCTCAGCCGCATCAGCGGCGCCTTGCTCCGGCGCTCGATGGCGATGAACAGAGCCAGGATGCCGGCGCTGAGGGCGAGCAGGGCGATCGTCCGGGAGGAGCCCCAGCTCCACGCCTGAGCCTTGATGATCGCGTAGACGAGGATGACCAGGCCGCTGGTCACGCTGACGGCGCCCGCCAGGTCGAAGGTGCGGTGGGCCATGTCGACCCGCGACTCGGGCACGAAGCGCAGCGTCGCCACCAGTGCGACCACGCCCACGGGAACGTTGACGATGAAGATCCAGGGCCAGGAGACGAGATCGGTGAGGACGCCGCCGAGGATCAGTCCGACCGCCCCGCCGCCGGCCGCGATCGCGCTCCATACTCCCAGAGCGCGGGTGCGCTCCTGGGTATCGGTGAAGGTGGTGGTGATGATCGAGAGGGCGGCAGGGGAGAGCAGGGCGCCGCCGAGCCCCTGGAGCCCGCGCCCCACGACCAACATGGTCGACGACTGGGCGAGGCCGTTGAGCAGCGAGGCGGCCGAGAACAGGGCGATCCCGACCATGAACAGCCGCTTGCGCCCGAGCAGGTCGGCGGCCCGGCCCCCGAGCAGCAGGAAGCCCCCGAAGACCAGCGTGTAGGCGTTGACCACCCAAGCCAGATTGGTGGGGGAGAAGTGCAGTCCGCGCTGGATCGAGGGCAGGGCCACATTCACGATCGTGGCGTCGAGCACGACCATGAACTGGGCCAGGCAGGCGATCACGAGAACCAGCCAGCGGTTGCTTTTCGTTGCTTCGGGCGCGGTTGTGCTCATAAGGTCCCTCCGGTAAACTGGAACTCGTCGGTCCGGTTAGGTTACCACAACCGGACCGCGCGGTCCGGTTAAGTGCGCCATCGCACACCCGGACCCAGCGCACCGCTTCGGAAGATGCTGAATTGGGTGGTCTATGAGAAGCTAATTCAGCAAAGTTCGGATCGCCCGCGGGCAAGGCGCTTGCCTGCCCCTGCCCGCTACCATCAGTGGTAGTTCGGAACTAGGTAATAAAAGAGCTCTCCGCCTACCGAACGGCGGAGCAAGGAAGGAAGAACTGAATATGTCTGACGCCGTTACGCGCGTCGCCGTGGAGATCGAGGGCGATGAGATCTCCTTCGAAACCGGCAAGCTGGCCAAGCAGGCCTCCGGGGCTGTCGTCGTCCGCAGTGGCGACACGATGGTCCTCTGTACCGCCACCGCAGGAAACCTGAGGGACGTCGACTTCCTGCCGTTGACCGTCGATGTCGAGGAGCGGATGTACGCGGCCGGGAAGATCCCCGGCTCGTTCTTCAAGCGTGAGGGCCGCGCGGGGGAGAAGGCGACCCTGACCGCGCGCCTGATCGACCGGCCCATCCGGCCCCTCTTCCCCAAGGGCTGGCGCTATGAGACGCAGCTCGTGGGACTCCCGATGTCGGTCGATCACGAGCACCCCTACGACATCCTGGCCATGAACGGCGCCTCGGCGGCGCTGATGGTCTCCGACATCCCGTTCCCGACGCCGGTCGGGGCGGTGCGGATCGGCAAGATCGACGGCAACTTCGTCGTCAACCCCAACGAGGAGGACCTGGTCGAGAACACCGACCTCGATCTCATCGTGGCCGGCACCGACGACGCCATCCTGATGGTCGAGGCGGGCGCCAACGAGGTCCCCGAGGCCGAGATCCTGGATGCCCTCGACATCGCCCACGCGGAGATCAGGAAGCTCTGCGCCCTCCAGCGCGAGCTGGCCGAGAAGGCGGGCAAGCCAAAGAAGGACGTCGTGGTCCCGCAGGTCGACCCCGAGCTCTACGAGCAGATCAAGGCCTCCCACGGCGCCGCGCTCGACGCGGCCACGCAGGTCGAGGACAAGCTCGAGCGCCAGGAGGCGACCAAGGAGGTCGAGGAGGCGATCCTCGCTCAGTACTCCGGCGACCCCGAGGCTGAGACCTACGCCGAATATCGCAGCAAGGCGCAGATGGCCTTCGACAAGCTCGAGAAGACGATCATCCGGGAGCGGATCGCCGTGCAGAAGCGGCGCCCCGACGGCCGCCAGGCCGAGGAGATCCGCCCCATCTCGATCGAGGTCGGAGTGTCCCCCCGGGCCCACGGCTCGGCCCTCTTCACCCGCGGCCAGACCCAGGCCCTGAGCGTGGTGGCCCTGGGCACGACGCGGGAGGAGATGCGCCTCGACACGCTGGGGCTGGAGACGGCCAAGCGTTATTTCCACCACTACAACTTCCCGCCCTTCTCGGTCGGGGAGGCTGGGTTCATGCGCGGCCCCAAGCGCCGTGACATCGGACACGGGGCGCTCGCTGAGCGGGCCCTGGTGCCGATGATCCCCTCTCAGGAGGAGTTCCCGTACACGATCCGCGTGGTCTCGGACATCCTCGAGTCCAACGGCTCGAGCTCGATGGCCTCGGTCTGCGGCTCGACCCTATCCCTGATGGACGCCGGCGTCCCGATCAAGGAGCCGGTGGCGGGGATCGCCATGGGCCTGATCAAGGAGGGGGATGACTACATCATCCTCACCGACATCGCGGGCGTGGAGGACCACCTGGGCGACATGGACTTCAAGGTCGCCGGAACCCAGGCCGGGATCACCGCCCTGCAGATGGACATCAAGATCACCGGTGTGACCTTCGAGATCATGCGGGACGCCCTGGCTCAGGCCCGGGTGGCGCGCGAGTTCATCCTCGGCGAGATGGCCAAGGTCATCGACGCGCCGCGGGCCGAGCTGTCCAAGCACGCGCCGCGGATCGCCACGGTCCAGATCGATCCGGAGAAGATCGGCCTGCTCATCGGCAAGGGCGGCGAGACGATCCGTGGCCTCCAGGAGGAGTTCGAGGCCCAGATCGACGTCTCCGAGGACGGTCAGGTGCTCGTCTACGCCGCCGACGGCGAGAAGGGCGATGCTCTGGCCGAGCGGATTCGCTCCATGACCAAGGATGTCGAGGTCGGCGACGAGTTCGCCGGCAAGGTGGTCAAGACGACCGCCTTCGGCGCCTTCGTCGAGCTGGCCAAGGGGACCGACGGTCTCCTGCACATCTCCAACGTGTCTCCGGGCCAGCGCATCGACAGCGTGGAAGAGGTCCTGAACAAGGGTGATGAGCTGACCGTGCGGGTGGTCGAGGTCGACCGCGAGCGCGGGCGGATCGGCCTCCGTCTGGCCAACGACCCTGAGGTCGAGGGCAAGACGGCCGAGGAGCTGAGCGCGGTGGGCACCGGCGACCCGGGCCCGCGGCGTGACCGCGGTGGTGACCGCGGCGACCGGCGTGACGGCCGGGGTGGCCGTGGCCACCGGGATCGTGACCGTGACCGTGACCGCGGTGGCGACCGTGGCCGGGTCCGTGACCGTGACCCGGAGCGCCGGGCCTAGGCCCTAGGTTGATCCAGGAGCACCGGCTGACGACGCTCGATTCGGGCGTCCGGATCGTGACGGAGGCTATGCCCTCCGTCCGATCCGTAGCGCTGGGCCTCTGGATCGGCACCGGCTCACGCGCCGAATCCGAGGCGCAGGCCGGGCTCTCGCATCTGCTCGAGCACCTGCTCTTCAAGGGCTCGAGCCGCTACAGCTCGCTGGAGATCGACCAGATCTTCGATGCCATGGGTGCCGAGCTCAACGCCGGCACCGGCAAGGAGACGACCTCCGTGTACGCCCGCGTGATCGATCAGCACCTGGCCGAGGCCTTCGACGTGATCGCCGACATGGTGTTTCGGCCCGCCCTGCGGGAGATCGAGGCCGAGCGAGCGGTGATCCTGGAGGAGATCGCGATGTACGAGGACGATCCCCAGGAGAAGGTGTTCGACGTCTTCGGCGAGGCGGTATTCGGCGACGATCCGCTGGGCCGGGCGATCATCGGCCGGGCCTCGGTGATCGCCGAGACCCCGACCGAGGACATCATGCGCTTCCACCAGGCCCGCTACGCCCCGGCCAACGTCGTCATCGCCGCCGCCGGTGCCGTGGATCACGACGAGATCGTGGCCCTGGCGGGCGCGCAGACGAGCGGACTGGACAACGGCGCGTTCGTGCCCGAGGCGCTCTCGACCCCCAGCCTCCAGGCCCCCCGCCGCAAGTTCGAACGCAAGGACACCGAGCAGTTCCATGTCTGCCTGGGCGGCCCCGGAATCTCCCGCCACGACGACCGGCGCTTTGCTCTGCGCGTGCTCGACACGATCTTTGGTGGCACCTCGTCCTCGCGGCTGTTCCAGGAGATCCGGGAGCAGCGCGGGCTGGCCTACGCCGTCTACACCTTCACCAGCGCCTACCAGGACACCGGGCAGGTGGGGCTGTATCTCGGCACCCGGCCGGAGAACCTGTCCGAGGCGATGGCCGTGATCGGCGCCGAGCTGGTGCACCTGCGTGAGCAGCCGGCCACCCCGGAGGAGCTCGGCCGGGCCAAGGAGAACCTCAAGGGCCGCGTGGTCCTGGCGCTCGAATCGACCGGGGCGCGGATGAACCGGCTCGGCTCGGAGATCCTGGCCGGGGCGCCGCTCCTCTCGCTCGATGAGATCGTGCGCCGGATCGACGCGGTGACTTTGGATGATCTCTCGCGCCTGGTCGATGAGCTGTGGGCGCCCGAGCGGCTCTCGGCGGCCGGGATCGGCCCCGACGAAGCCCGCTTCGATGAGGCCCTGAGCGCGGTCGGACCGGCGCTCGCGGAGGCCGCTCGTTGATCCGAGTCGCCGTGGCCGGGGCGGCGGGCCGGATGGGAAGTACGGTCTGCGAGGCGGTCTCCGAGGCGCCCGACATGGAGCTCGTGGCCCGGGCCGACCCGGCGCTGGGGGCCGGCCTAGCCGACGCGCTGGCCGAGCGCCCCGACGTCCTGGTCGACTTCACGGTGCCGGCCACGGCGATTGAGAACGCGCGCCAGGCGGTAAAGGCAGGTGTCCACGTCGTCATCGGCACGACCGGCTTTGACCCCGCCGAGCTGTCAGGGCTGACCGGCGCCAATGTGTTCATCGCCCCCAACTTCGCCATCGGCGCCGTGCTGATGATGCAGTTCGCCGAGGCCGCGGCGCAGCACATGGCCAAGGCGGAGATCATCGAGCTGCATCACGACGCCAAGCTCGACAAGCCGAGCGGCACCGCGGCCCGGACGGCGGCGCTGATGGGGGGCGATGTCCCCATCCACTCGGTCCGCCTCCCCGGCCTGGTCGCCCACCAGGAGGTCATCCTGGGCGACGTGGGGCAGACGTTGAGCATTCGCCACGACTCGACCGACCGGCGTTCCTTCATGCCGGGCGTGCTGCTCGCCGTGCGGCGAGTCGGCGAGCTCACAGAGTCGCCGGTGGTCGGGCTAGAGAACCTGCTCTAGGCCGCCGCGGGCAGCCCGATCCCGATCACCTTGAGCCGCCGCGACAGGGCGGTGAAGGCGTACTCGTTCATCTCCTGGCTGGTGAAGCCGAGGTACTCGTACTCGTCCCCGAGCTGGTAGCCGGGCGGAACGAGCACGCCGGCCGCGGCCGGTAGCGTCTCGGCCAGCTTGTCCTGCACCCGCTTGGCCAGCTCGGGGTCCCGGGCCTTGCGCTGGAGAAACCACGTTCCGTAGGCCACGTGACGGTGCTCGTCCCGGGCGATCCGCTGAAACGCCTCCAGGTGGCCGGGGAGGATGCCCCGCCGCTCGATCCGCTCGGTCTGGAAGCGCTGCCCGGTCAGGGCCAGCGTCCCCTCGATGACCATGTGGTAGATCGTGATGAAGTCGACCTTGGCTTCCACGCTCCGGGGGTCGTCGAGCAGTGCCTGATGGGCGCCCACGAGGTGGCCGTCGAACAGGGTGATGTAATCGTCGTTCAGGTCCATTCGGGCTCGCTCGAGGCGGTCCTCGAAGGCACCGTCGTAGCGAAAGACCTCCTCGTAGAGGCGGTTGAAGTGCTGAGCGTGGCGGGCCTCGTCGACCTGCTGGGTAAGCAGGAAGGCCTCCTCGTGCTTGTCCTCGGCCGCCATCACGAGCCCGGAGAACTGGTTTGTCACCCGCTCCTCTCCGACGAAGAAGGCCGACAGCCCCCAGAGCATCGATTCCCGCTCCTCCGCGGGCAGGGCCTCCCAGTCGCGGCGGTCCTGCTCCAGCGAGATCTCGTGCGAGGCCCAGTTCTGGCGCTCCCAGAGCCGGTAGAGCTCAAGCGGCCCCATGAGCCTGATCTCCGGCAGCTTCGATTCGTCGCTGATCGTCCCTACGTCACCCTGAACCGTGAGGTCCAGCAAGCTGGCCATGCGCCTCTCCTAGTTGGTTGATCGGTGCGTCGCGCTCGGCGCCGTTTCGCTCGGGCGCCGATGTCTCGTCCACCGGGACAAGCGACGCGTCGTCTACCGCCGCACCGGCCAGGATGCGCTCCCGGAGCAGAGCGCCGCGCCCGGCGCGGGCGGCGCGGGTGGCCCGCGCGTCGCTCAGCTCGACCCCGTGTTCGGCGGCGAAGTCGAGCAGCTCCTGGCGCTCCTCGTCCTGCTGGGCAAAGCGGTAGAAGAGCCAGCCGAGGATCAGGGTGGTCAGGAGCATCTCCTCGACCATCATCACCCCGCCGGCCACGTTCTGGTCCGACAGCGGGTTCAGGCCCCGGGCGGCGTCGCTGGCCTTGTAGACGGGATAGAAGACGGTCTGGGACCAGATGAGCACATTGGCCAGGACAGCCCCGATCAGACGCACGGCGATGACATAGACCAGGGCGCCCCAGCCCGAGAACCAGGCCGGCTTGGGTAGCGGTCCGATCAGGGCGAGCCAGAGCAGCGTCCCGAACCAGAGCATCGTCGCGTGCTCCAGCGCGTGGACGAGATCGTGCTGGATGGCCAGCTGGTAGAAGAACGGGATGTGCCAGAGGTAGAGGTTGGTCGCCCACAGCGCCAGAGCCACAAGGGGGTTGGCGAGCGTGCGCAGGGGCCGAGACCACTTCATATGAAGCAGGGGCTGGAGGACCGGACCGGTGAGCCCGAGCACGATGAACAGCGACGCGATGTCGCCGATCACGATGTGCTGCACCATGTGGGCGACGAGAACGCTGTCGGCCAGCTGGTCGGCCGGGCCGACCTGGACGGCGGCCATGAGCACGACCCCGAAGGCGAACGAGGCGATCCGCCAGGTCGGGACGGGGCGCCGCTCGCGCTCCAGCGTGCGCGTCCGGATCGTGTATAGGGTCAGGTAGGCGATGAGGGCCAGGAGGGGCGGAAGGGCCTCGGCGGGGTGGCTCATGGTCAGGCCGATCCGTAGGAGGTGGGAGGCTCAGGCGAGCTTTCCGCGCCGTCGATCTGGGCTAGCAGCGAGGACGGGCTGGTCCCGCCGAGGACTCGGAGCCGGGGGAGGCGGAACGGGTCATCGGAGCGGCGCGCCCAACCGGGCACGACGGTCGTCGAGCCCACGAAGCCGGCCGCGCGGACGGCGGCGATCACGGTCGCGTTGTACTGGCCCGACGGGTAGCAGAACCAGTTCACCGGCACTCCGTAGCGCTGGCGGAGCGTCTGGCGCGCGCTATCGATCTGGTAGCGCAGACCCGCGGCGTCGAGCGTGATCAGATCGGCGTGGCTGATTCCCTGGGTGTCGAGCTCCCATCCCGCGGCCAGGAGGCCGCGGACCTGCCCGTCGGTCAATCCGCCCTGGGAGGGCGGCAGCCCACTGAGCTGGATGTTTTCCACGCCGACCCAGCCCAGCCGCTTCAGCACCGGCAGGGCATTGGTGTACTGGGACTCATAGCCGTTATCGAAGCTAAGCACGATCGGCTTTCCGGGGCCGAGGGACACCCCTCGCGTCCAGTTGGCCTCCAGCTGGTCCATCGTCACCGCGTGCCACCCGGCGGCCTTGAGCGCCTGCATCTGAGCCGTGAACTCGCTCGCCGGTACGTACAGTCCGGGGTAGGGCGCGCTGGCCGGAGGCGGGTTGATCACGTGGTACATGAGGATCGGCACGGTGGCGTTGCCCGGCACCCCGGTGCCCTTGGCCGTCGTGGTGCTGGAGCGCGGCGTCGAGGCGCTGTGGCGCGGCTTGGCGTCGCGATCGGTGCGGCTGGCCAGGCGCTGGCCCGTAGTAGGAGTTGAGCTTCTCGACCCGCCGTCGCTCGCGGCCACCGCGACCACGATGGCGATGACCACGGCGGCGAACGCCGCCGCCACACCCGCCCGGCGCCGGCGGACCGCGGCGCGGCGCCCGCGCTCACGCTCCCGCCGCAGCTGGCGGAGGTCTCGATCCGGCAGGCTCATCGCCTCCGAAGGTACCGCCTCCCCGGCTTGTCGGGGCGCCTGTGATTAGGCCTGCGATAATCGGAGCCGATGTCCGTGGGCCTAGGCGCAGTCCTGACACCGATGATCACCCCGTTCGACGCACGGGGCGCCATCGACGAGGATGCCGTCGCTCGCCTTGTCAATCATCTCCTCGATCATGGCTCCGACGGGATCGTCGTCTGTGGGACGACGGGCGAGGCGGCCACGATGTCCGACGATGAACAGGCGCGCATGGTCGAGCTGGTCGTGGCGGAGGTCGACGGCCGCGGCGCCGTGATTGCCGGGGTGGGGTCGAACAACACGCGCCATGCCGTCCACCTGACCCAGCGGGCCACCGAGCTCGGGGCGGACGGGCTCCTGTCGGTGAACCCGTATTACAACCGCCCGAGCCGCCGGGGGATCATCCGTCATTACGAGGAGGTCAACCGGGCCACCGATCGACCGATCCTGCTCTACAACATTCCCCAGCGCACCGGGTCAGACATGTCCAATGACCTGCTGGCCGAGCTGGCCCAGCTGGAGCACATCGTCGGCGTCAAGCAGTCCAATCCCGAAAATCTGGCCAAGGTCGATGGACTGGCCATCTACGCGGGTAACGACGATCTGTTTGCCGCCGTGCTCGACATGGGCGAGGCAGGCGGAATCCTCGTGGCGGCGCACCTGTTCGGCGACGAACTCCGGCGCATGGTCGATGAGCCCGAGTACCGCGACGAGATCGATCGCGGGCTTCAGGATGTCTACCGCGACCTGGCCGTCGCGCCCCTGGCCTGCTCCACCAAAGCGGCCCTCAATCTGCTCGGGTTCGAGGTCGGGGCGCCCCGGCTTCCGTACGTGGAGCTCGATGACGACGAGACGGCGGTCGTGCGGTCGATGCTCCAGCGCCACGGGCTGCTCCAAACCGCCCACGCGTGAACAACGGATCGCTGCGCGTCCTGCCGCTGGGCGGCCTGGGCGAGATCGGAAAGAACATGACCCTCGTCGAGTACGACGGGCGGATCATCGTCGTCGACACGGGGCTCCGCTTTCCCACGACCGACATGCTCGGGATCGACCTCGTCCTGCCGGACTTCTCCTACCTGCGCGATCGCACCGAGGACATCGAGGCGATCGTCATCACGCACGGCCATGAAGACCACCTGGGAGCGCTGCCCTGGCTGCTGCGTGAGCTGGGTCAGGACATCCCGGTGTACGGCGGCCGCCTGACTGTCGCCATGGCTCGATCCAAGCTCGACGAGCACCGTCTGCGTGAGGTGGAGCTCGATGACGTGCGGCCCGGTGACGAGCTTGAGCTCGGTCCCTTTGGGGTGGAGCTCGTCCACATGACCCACTCGATTCCCGATTCGTGCGCTGTCGTTATCTCCACCGAGCTCGGCCGGATCGTGATCACCGGCGATTACAAGTTCGACCAGACGCCGGTGGACGGGTGGCCGGCGGACGTCTCGCGGCTGGCCGAGCTTGGGGCCGAGGATGTGCTGCTGCTCTTCGGAGATTCCACCAACGCCGATCGCGCCGGGTTCTCGCCGTCGGAAAGCGGCGTCGGCCGGCACCTCCAGGAGGTCTTCAGCCGGGTCGAGGGCCGGATCATCGTGACCAGCTTCGCCTCCAACATTCACCGCGTCCAGCAGGTGATCGACGCGGCCAGCGCCCTGGGGCGCAAGGTCGCGCTGGTCGGACGGTCGATGCGCAAGAACGTCAACATCGGCCGCTCGCTGGGTCACATCGAGTTCCCCGAAGGTGCCCTGATCCAGCCGCAGGAGGTGGAGGACTGGCCGGATGAGCGCGTGGTCGTGATCTCGACCGGGTCCCAGGGCGAGCCGCTCTCGGCGCTGCGGCGGATGGCCCACAACGACCACCGGGCGATCAAGCTCCACCGCGGGGACACGGTCGTGTTCTCGGCCACGCCGATCCCCGGCAACGAACGAGCGGTGGGGGAGACGATCGACCGGCTCTACCACATCGGCTGTGACGTCATCACCCCGCGTGAGGCACCTATCCACGCCTCGGGGCACGGGTACACGGAGGAACTGAAGCTGATGCTCAACCTCCTCAAGCCCCGCAACGTGATGCCCGCCCATGGCGACCACAAGCGGCTCCATCTCCATGCCCAGCTCGCGGAGGCGGTGGGGATCGATCCTCAGAACATCTTCCAGGGGGAGAACGGCCTTCCGCTCGAGATCGACGCCGACGGCGCCCGGTGGGGCGAGCCCGAGCAGAGCGGCATGATCTTCGTCGACGGCGTCGACATCGGGGACCCGGCTGACGTGGCGCTTCGAGACCGGCGGATGCTCTCCGACGACGGGATCTTCATCGTCGTGGCCACGATCTCCGAACAGACGGGCGACTCCGTCGTCGCCCCCGAGGTCATCTTCCGCGGCGTTCCCTTCGTCGATCAGGCCGACGGCCTGCTCGAGGACCTCCGCGAGGCCGTCGAGCAGTCACTCACGCGCGCCGTGGCCGATGGGATCCGCGAGATCGATCTGCTCCAGCAGGAGCTCCACGATGACCTAGCGGCGTTCGTCTACGACCGGCTGCGGCGCCGGCCGATGGTGCTCCCCGTCGTCGTCGAGGTCTGAGGCGCCTGGTCATCGGTTGGCGGTGAGCCTCCGGCGGCCGGGAGGCGGACGACGAAGCGGGCGCCGCTGCCCTCGACTGAGGTCTCGAGCACCACCGAACCGCCGTGGGACTCGGCCACGGAATGGACGATCGAGAGTCCGAGGCCCGAGCCCCGGCCTCCGTCCCTCCCGCCCCGGATGAAGCGCTCAAAGACACGCGTGCCGAGCTCCGGCGGGACGCCCGGGCCGTCATCTTCGACGACCAGCACTGCGTCCCCGTTCTCCGTCGCCGTCGAGACCCGAATGTGGGTTCCCGGTGGCGTGTGGGTGACCGCGTTCTCGATCAGGTTGAGGACCATGCGGTGCAGATCGTCCCGGGCGCCGGCGATTACGACGGGCGCGGCATCGACCTGGAGCTCATGGTCGTCGTCGAGCGTGCCGAGCTCGGCCGCGGCCTCGGTGACGACCTCGTCGAGCTCGGTTAGGCGATAGGGCGCGGCACGTCGAGCGTCGGCCCGGGCCAGGAGCAGCAGGTCGCCGACCAGCCGGCGCATACGGCGCGCCGAGCGAAGGGCTCCCTGGGCCGTCTCGGCCTGCTCTCCGTCGAGCTCCTCGGTCAGGAGCTCGAGGCTGGCCAGGACGCTGGTCAGCGGGGTGCGCAGCTCGTGCGAGGCATCGGCGACGAACTCACGTTGACGTTCGAGGATCGACTCGGTGGCGTTACGGGCCTCGTCAAGGCTCTGGAGCATGCCCTCGAGGGTCCTGGCCAGCTCGGCCACCTCGTCCTCGGCTTGGGGGAGCGGGACGTGCCGGCTCGGATCCCGCGTGCGCTCGATCTCCCGGGCCGCCCCCGTGAGCTCCACGATCGGGCGGATGGCCCGCTGCGCGGTAGCCAGTCCGGCTAGGAGGGCCAGGACCGTCCCGCCGAGGACGCCCAGGAGGAGGAACAGGCGGACACGGCCGAGCGTGCGATCGAGATCGGAGAGGGGGACGGCGTACACGAGCCAGACGCTGCCGGTCCCCTTGGGTTGCGTCACGATTTTCCGCGGCACGACGATCCGGTAGCCCAGCTGCTGAAAGATGCCCTCGCGGAGCGGCGTCGTGAAACTTGGGCGCTCCTTCGGGGGCTTGGTGCCCCGAATGTGGACCTGATCCTGGGTGCACCACAACGTCCCGCTGTCGTCGAAGATCCGGATCTGCGCGTGCTCCGTGGCCACGTAATCGCTCAGGCTGACGTTCTTTCGGCAGGAAGCGCCGAGCCCGGTGGCACCCCAGGTCAGGGGTTGAATCTCGTCGCGAAGCTGATCCGCCGCCGAGTGGACCTGATCGTTGAACTGGCCGCGCAGTTCGTTGGTGGTCACGACGCCGACCCCCGCCGCAAAGGCGGCCAGGATCACGAACGTCAGCGCCGCGGATCCGCCGGCCAGGCGCCAGCGGACGGGTACCGACCTATACGCGGAGAACGTAGCCCGCGCCGCGGATCGTATGTAGGAGCCTGGGCTCGCCACCCGCTTCAAGCTTTCGTCGCAGATTCGACACGAACACCTCGATTGTGTTCGTCATCGAGAACGGGTCATAACCCCAGACCTCGTCGAGCAGACGCTGGCGTGAGATCACGATCCGTTCGTTACGCATCAGGTATTCCAGCAGCTCGAATTCTCGCTGAGTTAAATCGATCCTCCGCATCCCGCGGCTGACCTCGTGGGTATCCGGATTGAGCCGCAGGTCTCCCACCCCGAGAGCGGCCTGGCCCCGCGGCGGCCGTCGCCGCAGCAGGGCGCGCAGCCGGGCCAGGAGCTCCTGGCGGTCGAACGGTTTGACCAGATAGTCGTCGGCGCCGGAGTCGAGCCCGGCGACCCGCGCCTCGACGGCGTCCCGGGCGGTGAGGACGAGGATCGGCACGTCGTCTGATTCACGCATCCGCTTGGCCACTTCGATCCCGTCGAGCCGAGGCAGCCCGAGGTCGAGGACCACGAGGTCGGGCAGGAAGGCGTGGGCCTCCTCGAGCGCGGCGACGCCGTCACCGGCGATCTTCACGTCGTAGCCCTCGAGGCGCAGTGAGCGCTGTAGGACCTGGGCGATCGCCTCGTCGTCCTCGACGACAAGCACCCGTGGGGAGCGTTCGTAGTCAACCATCGATGATCCAGATAGTAGGGAGCGCAGGAGCCGGGGCCGCGCCGTCGAAGTGACGGGGTTGAAGATGGCCACCCGTAAGCGAAAGAAGGCGCCGCCCCGTCGAGCGAAGCGCTCGATCCTCGGCGCCTGGGCGTCGGTGCGGCCGTCCAGGGTGACACTCGAGCCCCACCACGTCGACGTGATCGCGCTGGCGCTGATCGCGGTGGGGATCTTCCTGGCCGGCGTGGGGTATCTCGGCTGGTCAGGAGGAACGCTCGGCCACGGGATCATTCAGGTCTTCCGCTTGCTGATCGGCGCGCTCGGCTATGCCCTCCCGGCCCTCCTCGTCCTCGCCGGCGCGATGCTCCTGCTCCGTGAGGTGCGCCCGCCGGCCCGCCCGATGCGCACGGGGGCAATCTGTCTCCTCGGCGCGCTGACGCTGGCCCTGGCCGCGGGGACGCTCGGGCTTGGCCCCGGCGCCGTCCACGGCAGCGGCTACTGGCACGCAGCCGCGCTCAAGGCCCGGGGTGGCGTCCTCGGCGCGACCGAATTCTGGGTCGCCTCGCACCTCATCTCGACCGTGGGCGCCGACATCCTGGGTGTGTTCCTGTTCCTGGCCGGGTTGATCCTGGTCAGCGGCGCCGGTGTGGCGGGTGTCATCCGGGCGACTGGGACGAGCGTGGCCGAGACGAGCCGCGCCATCCGGCGAACCACCACCCTGTCTACCCGGACCGCCGCTCCCCTTCCTGCCACGGCCGCCGCGCGGGCGGCCACCACTCCGTTCATCGACGACGAGCTGCTGCTCGGACCCGAGCCCGACACCACCGAGCTCGTGGTCGCCGCCACCCACGTCGAAGCGCCGCCGATCCCGGCTCATGAGGAGCCCGAGCCGGAGCCGCTGCCGATCGCGGACGAGCTGACGCCTCCAGAGCCGGAGCCGGAACCCGAGACCCCGGACGAGGCCGAGCTGACGCCTCAGGGCCGCTACCGGGCCAGCGTCACCGACGATCCAGACTTCGTGTGGCGGGTTCCGGGCTCGCGCTTCCTCGTCCGCTCGACCGGGGAGGCGGCGAAGCCCGACACGGCGGGGCAGGAGCAGGTAGCGCGGACGCTGATCGAGACGCTGGGCCACTTCGGGATCGAGGCCAAGGTGATCGGCCGCGTGACCGGGCCCCACATCACCCGCTATGAGATCCGGCTCGCTCCGGGGACGAAGGTGGCCAAGGTGGCGCAGCTCAAGGACGACCTGGCCTACGCGCTGGCCGCCACCGACATCCGGATCCTGGCGCCGATCCCGGGCAAGCAGGCCGTCGGGGTTGAGGTGCCCAACGCGCGCCGCCGGATCGTGCATCTGGGCGATGTCTTCCAGGAGCCGCCGACCGACTGGTCGCCGCTGACCGTATGGCTGGGCAAGGACATCGCCGGGCGGGCCATTGGGGCCGACCTGGCCAAGATGCCCCACCTGCTCGTGGCGGGCACGACCGGCGCCGGGAAGTCGGCCTGCGTCAACGCGATGCTCTCCTCGATCCTCCTGCGCGCCACTCCGCACGAGGTCCGCTTCGTGCTCGTTGACCCCAAGCAGGTCGAGCTCAACCACTACGAGTCGATCCCGCACCTCCTGACGCCGGTCATCACCTCGCCGCGGATGGCCGCCAACGCGCTGCAGAACCTGGTCCGGGAGATGGAGCAGCGCTACGGGATCATGTCGCTCGCCCGCACGCGCTCGCTGCCCGAGCTCAACCGGGCGCGCGAGAAGCGCGGCGAGCCGCCGCTGCCCTACATCCTGTGCGTGATCGACGAGCTGGCCGACCTGATGATGGTGGCGCCGGCCGATGTCGAGGATTCGATCATCCGCCTGGCCCAGAAGGCGCGGGCCGTGGGGATCCACCTCGTCCTCGCCACTCAGTCACCGCGGGTCGACGTGATCACCGGAATGATCAAGGCCAACGTCCCCTCCCGCATCGCCTTCGCCGTCTCCTCGCAGACCGACTCGCGGGTGATCCTGGACCAGAACGGCGCCGAATCCCTGCTCGGTCAGGGCGACATGCTGTTCTCTCCGGTGGGAGCGTCAAAGCTCCAGCGGATCCAGGGCGCCTACGTGGACGAGGAGCAGATCGCCGAGCTCACCGAGGCGTGGCGCCGTCAGGGCGAGCCCGAGTTCCATGAGGAGCTGCTTGAGGAAGTGGCCTCGGACGACGCAGACGGCGCCGGGGACGGGGAGGGGGAGTTCCATCCCGACGAGGATCCGCTGCTTGAGGAGGCGATCCTGCTCGTGGCGCAGATGGGTACGGCCTCCACGTCGATGCTCCAGCGTCGCCTGCGCCTCGGCTACACCCGCGCCGGTCGCCTGATCGACATGCTCGAGCGGCGAGGGATCATCTCGGGCTACGAGGGCTCGAAGCCGCGCCAGGTGCTGATCACCGAGGCCGACGCACCGCGGATCCTCTCTCACCTGGCCGAGGCCGAGGGCGGGAGCTCGGCGGAGTTGGTGCCGGTGCCCGACGACACGGGCGACGCCGGCATCTAGGCTCGCCGGCCGAGGTGTCCTCGGCGCTCTCAGGCCCTGGCACTCATCTAGCCTGTCCGCATATGGCGGATATCGGTTCGACGTTGCGCGAGGCACGGATGCGCGAGCGGATCGACATGAGCGAGGTGGAGGCGCAGACCAAGATCCGCGCCAAGTACCTGCGTGCGATCGAGAACGAGGAATGGGACCTGCTCCCAGGGCCGATCTACGCCAAGAGCTTCCTGCGCACCTACAGCGACTATCTGGGGCTCGACTCACGGATGCTCCTGGACGAGTTCAAACGACGCTACGAGGGCCCCTCAGAGCACGAGGCTCGCCCCATGGGGCGGGTAGCCGCCCGCGATCGCCCCCGGGACCGTGATCGGGACCGCCGCCCGCGGCGAGTACGGGCCCCCTCCTGGGCGCCAATCGGCGTGGTCGTGATTCTGATCCTCGCCATCCTCTACGTCGTTGGGAGCCTTCCGGGCTCATCGAGCTCGCCAAGCACGACCGGGACCACGGTGCCGGCTCATTCACGTGCGCGGCACCGCACCACGACGAAACCGAAGCTGACGCCGGCCCCGCCGGCCAACGTGACCCTCAAACTCGTGCCCACAGGCGCGGTCTACGTCTGTCTGGTCAACGGACACGGGACCAAGCTGATCAACGAGCAGACGTTCAACGTGGGCGAGCCGATCCCCACGCAAACGGCGCACAAGCTCTTGCTCACGCTCGGGAACGCCTCCGTGCAGATGAAGGTCAACGGCAAGACGGTTCCGGTTGCCCCTTCGGCGACGGCGATCCGCCTGCTGATCGTCCCGGGCGCGCCGGTCCGTCACATCCCTGACTCCCAGACCCCGACCTGCCCGTGAGCAGCGACGCGGGTTCTTCGGCGCTCCCGGTGACTCCCCCGCGAGCCGGCATCCTGATCACCGGCACCGAGGTTCTGACCGGGATCATCTCCGACCGGAACGGACCCTGGCTCACTCAGCGACTGCTCGAGGTGGGAGTGGACGCCGAGATGATCGAGATCGTGGGAGACCGCGGCGAGGACCTGCTGGCCGCGCTGCGGTCGATGGCCGAGCGCGGGGTGGCGCTGATTGTGACCAGCGGCGGGCTCGGCCCGACCGCGGACGATCTCACCGCGGAAATCGTTGGCCGGTTCAGCGGACGGGAGATGGTGCTCGATCCGGATCTCGAGCAGCGGATCGAGGAGATCCTCGCCGGGCTGATGCAGCGCTGGCCCAACCTTGACCGCGAGGCCATCCGAATCTCCAATCGCAAGCAGGCGATGATCCCTGACGGAGCCACCGTCATCGATCCCGTGGGCACCGCCCCCGGGCTCGTCGTGCCCCCGGAGTCGGGCCACGGTCCGACCGTGGTGGTGCTCCCGGGACCGCCGCGCGAGCTCCAGCCGATGTGGGAAACGGCTCGGCGCACCGAGGCGTTCCGGGCCGCGATCGCCGGGGCGCCTGAATACCGCCACGGGATGCTCCGGCTTTTCGGGATCCCGGAGTCGGAGATTGCCAGCACGCTCCGTGCCGCCACCGAGGCAGGACTCTCGCTCGACCGGCTCGAGATAACCACCTGCCTGCGCCGGGGGGAGATCGAGGTCTCGACCCGCTACGAGCCACCGGCCGAGCCCGACTACGACGCACTGGTCGAATTCATCGCCGCGCGGCACCCGGACACGCTCTTCTCCGAGGACGGCACCACCGTCGATGAGCAGGTGGCCCGCCTTCTGGAGGGGCGAATGGTCGCGGTGGCCGAGTCATGCACGGGCGGACTGATGGCGGCGCGGCTGACCGAGCGGGCCGGCTCCTCGGCCTACTTCGCCGGCGGGATCGTCGCCTACAGCAACCGGGCCAAGATCGAGCTAGTGGGGGTTGAGGCTTCGCTGATCGAGCGGGTGGGGGCGGTTTCCGAGGAGGTCGCCGAGGCGCTGGCCGACGGGGCCATGGCCCGGTTCGATGCCGAGTTCGGGATCGGCATCACGGGCATCGCGGGCCCGGGAGGCGGTACCCCGGACAAGCCTGTGGGCACCGTCTGCTTTTCCATCGCCTCCGCCGTGGGGGGCCGGCTCACCCGGACCTCCCGGCTGCCGGGCAACCGGGCCGATATCCGCGATCGTTCCACCACAGTCGCCATGCACCTTTTGCGCCGGCTGCTGATCCAGGAGGCAGGCGCCGACTCCGCCGCCACCCAGCTCCCCGATGCCGCGGCGAGGCGGGCGGGGTGAGCAATGATCGCGCTCGCCTGTTCGTAGCCCTCGAGCTGCCTCGGAACGTGCGTGAGGCGCTCGTTCGCTGGCGCGAGCGCCTGGGTTCCGACGCGGTGAAGCGGCTCCGGCCGATCGCGTCTGAGGCCCTGCACGTTACGCTCTGCTTCCTGGGCTGGCGGGCGGAGGACGAGGTCTCCGCGATCGCCGCCGCCTGCACTGTCGTGGCTGCCGAGGCGGCGCCGGCACTGAGCCTGGGAGCTTCGCTTTGGCTTCCGCGCCGCCGGCCCCGGGTGCTGGCGGTGGAGCTTGAAGACGCGCACGCGGGGCTGGCCCGGGTGCAGGCGGCGCTTTCCGGTGCCCTGTCCGCCGGCGGCTGGTATGAGCCCGAGAATCGGCCCTACTTGGCCCACGTGACCGTGGCGCGAGTCAAGGGCGACGGCCGGGACGCCCGCCTGCCGGAGCCGCCGGCGCCACCCCGCCTCAACTTTCAAGCCTCACGCGTCGTTCTCTACCGGTCCCGGCTGTCCCGCGCCGGGGCGCACTACGAGCCGCTCGGCATCGTGGAGCTGGCGGGAGGGATCGGGGGCGGCTAGCGATCCCCGCCGGCGCCTAATACGGCTTGACGCGTTCGAGCTTCTCCTCGCCCTCGCGGATGGCGTCCGCCTCGGGCTCCGGGCTGCTGGGCCGGGGGTTGTCCGCCGGGTTCACCTGGCCGCGCCGGTCATCCCGGGAAGGCGAGTCCTGAAGTTCTGCTTCTTGATTCTGCGGGGTGGTGTCGTCTCTTTTGGTCATTCGGGCCAGTATTGCCATCTTCGGGCGTAGGAAAACGCGGATCGGACGGAGAACGCGGCGCGTTGGGCGAACGAGGTCCGCTGGGAGGACGGTCCGGAGGGGTCAGCGCGGAGCCGGCGCTTCCGCGGAAGCGCTATTGCCGACACGCCGGCGCTTCCGCGGAAGCGCTATTGCCGACACGCCGGCGCTTCCGCGGAAGCGTTTGGCCGCTCGTTGTCACCGCCCAGGTCCGCCTTGTCACGGCTTCGCAACGGCTCTGTAACGAATCGGTGTCGATCTCGCTGCACGCCCTGTTTCTGGGCGCTTTCCGTCCGACCGCGGGCGTAGCCTGATCGAACATGTGTTCCTCTGATCCAGGCGTGTTTTCCTTCCCAAAGTCGGCCGAAGAGGTGCGCTTGGAGGAGCTCGAGACGCAGATCTGCGAACTCGCCGCACATCTCGCGGCCACGACCTGTCGGTGGCTGCTGCTCATCGCGGAGTTCGACGCGCGCGGCGGGTGGTCAGATTGGGGCGCCAAGTCCTGTGCCCAGTGGCTCTGCTGGCGCTGCTCGATTGGCCGCGTTACCGCGCGTGAGCATGTGCGCGTGGCCAGGCGTCTGTTGGAGCTCCCCCTGGTGCGAGCGGCCTTCAGTAGGGGTGAGCTGACCTACTGCAAGGTCCGTGCCATCTCTCGCGTCGCCGCGCCCGAAACCGAGGAGCAACTCGTTCACCTCGCCCGTCACGCGACTGGCGCACAGGTCGAGAAGCTGGTCCGTTTGTATGGCGGTGCCATCTCGGCGACCACGGACTCAGCTCAGGACATCCACGAACGGCGCTCGCTCACCTATCAGTGGAATGAAGATGGATCGCTGAGCCTAGAGGCGCGCCTGACGCCTGAGGATGGAGCGCTCGTCCTGGCTGCGCTCAAAGCAGCCGAGGCCGAGGACACGCCCGCGCAAAGCGCTTCCGCGGAAGCGCCGGCCAACTACTCCCAGCTTTCGGCACTCCGTGCGGATGCGCTGGTTTCGCTCGCCCGCGGTCGGCTCGCGGAGACGGAGCCTCGGACCTCGGACGGCGAGCCGTGCGAGGTCGTCGTCCATGTCGACATCCAGTCCTTGGCGGAAGATCGCGTGCACGAGCGCTGCGAGGTGTCGGCCGGGCCGGCCATCGCTCCCGAGACGTTGCGGCGACTGAGCTGCGACGGGTCGATCGTGCGGATTATTGAGCGGGACGGACGCCCGCTCTCGGTTGGCCGGCGGAAGCGGACGATCTCGGCGCCGCTTCGCCGTGCGCTGCGCAGCCGCGACGACGGCTGCCGCTTTCCCGGATGTACGCACAGGCGCTTCCTGCACGCTCATCACATCCAACACTGGGCGCGGGGTGGGCCCACCGATCTCGAGAACCTGGTCCAGCTGTGCTCCTACCACCACCGCCTGGTCCACGAGGGTGGCTTCTGCGCCGAGCGCGCGGGCCAGCGCGGAGTGCGCTTTCGCCGTCCGGATGGGCAGCTGATCGCCGACGCCATCGGACCCGTGACGCTCCGCGGGCCCGGGGTGCCATCACGAAATCGAGCTCAGGGGCTGGTCATCGATGACAAAACGTGCAGACCCCTCTCACTGGGAGATCGGCTCGACTATGGCATCGCCGTCGAGGGCTTGTGCGACCGGGCCTCACCACCTCCGGAACGCAACTGTGGCCATACCGATTCGAAGCTGTGACGACCATGTCTTGTTCCGTTGCAGGGGTCCCATTTACCGTCCATTCCGTCCGAAGCCGCGCGTAACGTGGTGGGTTCAAACACAGGAACCAAGGAGCCGAACTGAACATGAGCGATCGAGAGAACGGGAACGGCAGCGATCCCAAGGCCGACGCCAAGCGTCAGGCTGCCCTCAAGGGGGCGCTGTCCCAGATCGAGAAGCAGTTCGGCAAGGGCACCGTCATGCGGATGGGCGATCCCGGGGCGCGAGTGGCCGTCGATGCCGTCCCGACAGGGGCGCTCCCGCTCGACATTGCGCTGGGAATCGGAGGCGTCCCTCGAGGCCGGATCGTTGAGATCTTCGGCCCCGAGTCCTCAGGTAAGACAACGCTCGTCTACCACATCATCGCCGAGGCGCAGAAGCTCGGTGGGGTGTGTGCGTTCGTCGACGCCGAGCATGCGATGGACCCGCTGTATGCCCAGCAGATCGGTGTCGACATCGATGAGCTGCTCGTCTCTCAGCCGGACTACGGCGAGCAGGCGCTGGAGATCGTCGACATGCTGATCCGCTCTGGCGCGGTCGACGTGATCGCCGTGGACTCGGTCGCCGCGCTGACTCCGCGGGCCGAGCTGGAAGGTCAGATGGGAGATCAGAGCGTCGGGCTCCAGGCGCGCATGATGTCCCAGGCGATGCGCAAGCTCACCGGCACGCTCAACCGCACCCAGACCATGTGCGTGTTCACCAACCAGATCCGGGAGAAGGTGGGGGTGATGTTCGGTCCCACCGAGACCCAGCCGGGAGGGCGAGCGCTCAAGTTCTATTCCTCGGTCCGGCTCGACATCCGCCGGATCGAGACGCTCAAGGACGGGACCGAGGCGGTCGGCAACCGGGTCCGGGTCAAGGTGGTCAAGAACAAGGTGGCGGCGCCCTTCAAGCAGGCCGAGTTCGACATCGAGTTCGGCAAGGGCATCTCCAGCTCCGGCTGCCTGCTCGACTACGGCATCGAGCACAACATCATCACCAAGTCGGGTTCGTTCTTCTCCTATGGCGAGGAGCGGCTCGGGCAGGGGCGCGGGAACGCCAAGGCGTTCCTCGACGAGCACCAGGAGCTGGCCAAGGAGATCGAGGCCAAGATCTACTCCGTGCTCGGGATCGGTCGCGACCTGGTCAAGCCGATCGAGGGCCGTGGGGACACAGCCGACATGGCGTCTCGCCGCTCAGCTGCCGCCGGATCTGAAGGCGAATGGCCGGTCACGGAGACCCAGGCGGCATAGAGGTCGCGACGGCGCGAGCGCGGGAACTTGCCTATCGCTATCTCAATCAACGCGAGCGGACCGTCGAGGAGGTCCGCCGCCACCTGAGCGGCCGTGATCTGGAGCCGTCGGCGGTCGAGGCTGCCGTGGCGGAGCTGCTGGAAGCCGGCTACTTGGACGATGCCCGCTACGCCCGGCTGTTCACCGAGGACAAGCGGCGCCTCGCGCAGTGGGGGAGTGGGCGGATCCGCAGCGCCTTGCTGGCGCGGGGGGTCGACCGCGATGTCGTGGAGTCTGCGCTCGCCCGAGGCGACGTGGGCGGGGACGCCGAGGCCGGCGCCGGGGATGACGAGCACAGAGGCGATGAGTTCTCCCGTGCCGTGGCGCTGCTGGAGCAGCGTTTCCCGGTGCCCCCGCGTGAGCGCCGAGACTGGCAGCGCGCTTTCGGCCTCCTGGTCCGGCGTGGCTACGAGCCGGAGTTGGCCACGGATGCGCTGACCGCGTATTCCCACGCGCACGGCTGAGGGGTTTGCGAATGGGGCCGGGCAGTATTACGATCCAGTTAGCGAACGAATGGCCTGCGGGCCGTAAAAGACCAGCAAACGTGCAGATTCTTTGGATCCCGGACTTTGGTATTGACGGCAATCTCCAACGGGCCTCCGCCCAGCTCGAAGCCCCCTAGAGACAAGTAGCCAGCCGGGACCCCCGGGTACTCGATCCGGCGGGTCCACACGCTGAAACCGGTATCCGTTCGTGCGGCCAGCACGAGCCACTCGGTCGCTCCAGCAAACCGAATAAGGAAGCCCCGGGCACGGTGCCCGGGAGAGCCGGAGAGGACGAGGAATGGACATCATCGGTGCCGCAGCCGTTATCGCGGTGGCCGTCGTGCTCGCAGCGGTCATCTATGGCCGCACACACCGGGGCGCGGGCTCGACCTCGGGCAATGGAGCCCGTCTGAGTGAGCACGACCGTGAGCTGTCCGAGCGTGGAGCTGCGCTGGCCAAGCGAGAGGAGAACCTCGTACGCCGGGAAGCTGCCCTCGAGCAGGAGCGCCAGGGGTTGGCCGACACACGGCAGGAACTTGCCCGCGCACTCGAGCACGTATCGGGGCTTTCCGCCGCCAAGGCCAAGCAGCTGCTCCTGGCCGAGGTGGAGGAGCAGGCTCGGCATGACGCGGCGCGAAAGATCCGCCAGATCGAGGAGGAGACCAAGCGTGAGGCCGAGCGGCGCGTGCGGAACATCCTTTCGGTGTGTATGCAGCGGCTGGCCGCCGGGCACGCCACCGAGACCACGGTCTCGGTCGTGCAGCTGGCCACCGACGACATGAAGGGACGGATCATCGGTCGTGAGGGACGGAACATCCGGGCACTGGAGAACCTGACCGGGGTCGACTTCATCATCGATGACACCCCCGGCGCGGTCGTTCTGTCCGGGTTCGACGGCGTCCGGCGAGAGATCGCCAAGCTGACGCTCGTGAAGCTGCTCCAGGATGGCCGGATCCATCCGGCACGGATTGAGGAGACCTACTACCAGGCCAAGTCCGAGCTGGAGACCCATATCGTCGAGGCCGGTGAACAGGCGGTGCTCGAAGCCGACGTCCAGGGGCTGGACGGCGAGCTGGTCAAGGTCCTGGGACGGCTCAAGTTCCGCACCAGCTACGGCCAGAACGTGCTCGCCCATTCGATCGAGGTGTCTCGACTGGCCGGGATGATGGCCGAGGAGCTCGGGGCGAGCTCTAAAACCGCGCGCCGAGCGGCGCTCCTGCATGACATCGGCAAGGCCGTGACCCACGAGGTGGAGGGGCCACATGCCCTGGTCGGCGGCGATCTGGCGCGCCGTCACGGTGAACCCGAGGCGGTCGCCCATGCCATGGAGGCCCATCACAACGAGGTCGAGCCCCAGACGATCGAGGCCGTCATCGTCCAGGCGGCCGACGCGCTCTCCGGCGCGCGTCCGGGAGCGCGCGGGGAATCGCTTGAGCAGTACGTCAAGCGACTGCGCGACCTCGAGCAGATTGCGATGCGCCACGAGGGTGTCGAGCGGGTTTACGCCATGCAGGCCGGACGGGAGATCCGGATCATGGTGGCCCCCGGGGCGATCGACGACGACGCGGCGACGCTGCTCTCTTACGAGATCGCGCGGGAGATCGAGAAGGAGCTCGAGTACCCGGGACAGATCAAGGTCACCGTGATCCGCGAGTCCCGGGCCATCGAATACGCACGCTGAGCCGCGTTACCTCCCGGCCCGGTGGCTAGATGAAGTCGTTCCCGGTCAGGACATAGATGAACGGCACCAGCGGGACGATCACCGTGATGCCCCACGTGAGCTTGGCCAACAGGCCAATGTCGCTCCGGATGACCAGGTTGATCCAGATGAGCACGACCGCGATGGGATGAAGAATGCATAGGAGCAGTTCCACTAGCTTCTTCATTGCGGCTCCTTTCGCCGGGGTTGGGCCAGTGTACGAGTTGCAATCAACCCAGCACGGGCACGTGGTGGGGCCGCTGTTTCTCGTTGGCGTTGCCGGCCTGGCTTGCTCCGGTGAGCTCAGGCTAGGAACCCTGGTCCGGAGGCGATCGTTGGCGCTCGCGTAGCTACCCTTCGGCGTCGTGAAGACGTATCACGTGACCACCTTCGGGTGTCAGATGAACGAGCACGATTCGGAGCGGATGAAGGGGATGCTCGAGTCGCTGGGGTACCGCGAGGCCGATGCTCGGGCGGACGCTGACCTGATCCTGTTCAACACCTGCTCGATCCGTGAGAAGGCCGACGATCGCTTCATTGCCCACCTGGGTGAGGCCAAGCGGGTGAAGTCAGAGCGTCCCGGGGTCGTGGTCGGGGTGGGCGGCTGCTGGGCACAGTCGGTCAAGGAGGAGGTGTTCGGCCGCTTCCCATTCGTCGACGTCGCGTTTGGCCCCGGGCAGGTCCACAAGCTGGCGGAGTTCCTGACCAGCGACTCGCTCACCGCGCAGGGCTTCTTTGAGTTCGAGGGCTTCACGGGGCGACTGCCGGCCAAGCGGGCGCGGGAGTATCAGGGGTGGGTGCAGATCAGCGTCGGCTGCAACTGCGTCTGCTCGTATTGCATCGTCCCCTCGACCCGCGGGCGTGAGGTCTCACGCCCGGCGGACGAGCTCGTCGCCGAGGCCGAGCGGCTGGCCGCCGACGGCGTGAGGGAAGTGACGCTGCTGGGGCAGAACGTCAACTCCTACGGGCGGGATCTCCCGCGGGAGGAGCGTGTCACCTTCGCCCAGCTGCTTGAGCGGGTCGACGGGGTCGACGGCATCGAGCGGATTCGCTACACGAGCCCGCACCCCAAGGACATGCGCGAGGACGTGATCCGCGCCCACGCCGAGCTTGAGGCGCTGTGCGAGCACATCCACCTGCCGCTGCAGTCCGGTTCCAGTCCGGTGCTCAAGCGCATGCGCCGCACCTACACGCGCGAGCGCTATCTCGACCGCGTGGCGCTGATCCGAGAGCACGTCCCTGACTGCGCGCTCACCACGGACATCATCGTCGGCTTTCCCGGTGAGACCGAGCAGGACTTCGAGCAGACGCTGTCGGTCGCCGAGGAGGTCGGCTACGACGGGGCGTTCACCTTCATCTACTCCCCGCGTCGCGGTACCGAGGCCGCCGCGATGGCGGATCAGGTGCCGCACGAGATCAAGGTGACGCGGATGGAGCGCCTGGTCGAGGTGATCCAGCGCCGGGCGCGTGAACGGGCTCAGCGCTTCGTGGGCCGCACGCTTGAGGTGCTGGTGGAGGGACCGTCGCGCACCGACCCGGACCGGGTCCGGGGGCGCTCGCGCCACAACAAGGTGGTCAACTTCGCCGGCCTCGCCTCGCCCGGGGAACTGGTCGAGGTTGAGATCACCGCCGCCACGAGCCAGACCCTGACCGGCGAGGCGTCGCTCGTGGCGCGGGTGCGCTAAGGCTCGATATTCAGCACCTCGAAGCCGAAGCGCTCAGCCAGGCGCCCGGCGACGAGGGAGCGGTGGCACGCCTGGGGCGTGGCTTCGACGCACAGGAGCGCTGCTATCCCGTCGGCCGGCAGGCCATCCACCAGCGGTTCGAGCGGGGCTCGATCCAGTATCTCCTCGGTATAGCCGCGAACGTATCCCGGGGCCAGGCGGACCCGCGATCGCTTACCCACGCCCTGGGCGGCATCCTCGCGGTACTGAAGCTGGCGCAGCTCGGTGGTTGGGGCGAGGCTTGGGTAGTGCGCGTAGGCGATCTTTGCCTCGGCCAGAAGAGCCTGGAGGCGGCGGGAATTGGCCCACGCGTATTGCGGACCCCGGACGCCTCGGCGCTGGCGGATGTCGATGACCTGGGTCACTCCGGCGCCCTCGAGCGCGCGGATGAAGCTGGCGGCGTCGAACTCGTAGACCCCGATCGTGGCGATCGTGGGGGCGGGAGAGGGCTCAGACATCGACCGGGGGCTCTCGACGCCGGCGGGACGCGCCGATCGAAGCGCAGACCACGAGCGCGATGCCGAACACGGCCCGCGGACTCAGGCTCTGGCCGAGGACGAGGAGGCCGGCGATCGCGGCCATGGCCGGCTCGAGGCTCATAAGCACACCGAACACGGGCGGCGCGATTCGCCGCAGCGCCTCGTTCTCGAATGAATAGGGGATAGCCGACGAGAGCATCCCGACCGCCGATCCGAGCGCCAGCGAGCGGAGCGTCAGCAGCTGCCTCCCGCCTTGGATCAGTCCCGTCGGGAGCACGGCCAGCGTGGCCACGAACATGGCCAGGGCCAGTCCGGTCCCGCGCTCGAAGGTGCGGCCGATGCGCGCATTGAGGAGGATGTAGGCCCCCCACAGGGCACCGGCGGTCAGCGCCAGCAGCGCCCCGAGGAGATCGAGGCCGTGGGTTTGGCCGCGGGCCAGCGCGACGATGCCGGCGGCGGCCAGGGCGACCCAGACCAGGTCGATAGGGCGGCGAGACCCGGCGACCGCCACCGTGAGCGGGCCGACGAATTCAAGCGTGACCGCCACGCCCAGCGGGATCCGGTGAATGGCGTTGTAGAAGCTCAGGTTCATCCCGGCCAGGACGAGGCCGAAGACAAGGGCGACCACGAGTTCGGACCGGGGCCGCCCCCGCACGCGCGGCCGCCAGACGGCGGTCAGGACGATCGTGGCCGAGAGCAGCCGCAGCAAAACTGCGCCCCCCGGGCCGATCTGGGAGAACAGCGTGGCGGCGATCGCCGAGCCGAACTGAACCGACGCGATCCCGCCCACCACGAGCCCCCCGGAGGGCGCCCGTGTCAGCAACCCGTCTTGGGTCGCTGCTCGCTCTGCGCCGTCCACCACCGCGATCCTAGCCAGCGACATTTACGATCCTGGCTATGAAGCGCGCCACGCGTAGGGGCTTCCTCACGTCGGTTGGCCTGGCCGGGGCAGGACTAGGCCTTCGGCCGGCGGTTGCGCCCGCTGCGCCGGTCGGAACGGCGGCTCGCGCCGGAGCGGTCTCTTTCTTCGGCCCTCATCAGGCGGGCATCGCGACGCCCACCCAGGAGCACGTGCAGTTCGCGGGCCTCGATCTGCTCTCGAGTTCGGCCGATGACCTCCGAGGCCTCCTGGCGTTGCTCTCAGGCGCGGCGGCCGATCTCTGCGCCGGGCGTCCCGTGGGGGCGCTTCAGACCGGCGAGACGCCGCCGGTCGACACCGGGGAGGCGGTTGGCCTCTCGGCCGCGCGCCTCACCGTCACCTTCGGGCTCGGCCCCTCGATCTTCGCCCCCGGGCGTTTCGGCCTGGCTCCGCGGCGCCCGGCTCCGCTGGTCGATCTGCCCGCCTTCGCCAACGACGCACTCGAGGACGCGATCTCAGGGGGCGATCTGGCGCTTCAGGTCTGCGCCGAGGATCCCCAGGTCGCCTTCCACGCCGTGCATGACCTGATCCGGCTGGCCCAGCCGCTGGTCACCGTGCGGTGGCTCCTGGCCGGCTTCGGGCGGACCTCCAACAGCCGCCGCCAGCAGACCCCGCGAAATCTCATGGGCTTCAAGGACGGAACGGCCAACATCGTCAGCGAAGACACGGCGTCCCTGTCTCGATTCGTGTGGGCCAACGGGCCCGAGTCCCCGCCCTGGATGCAGGGTGGCTCCTACATGGTGGTGCGCCGGATCAAGATGCTGCTCGATCGCTGGGATGGCATTGGGCTGAACCAGCAGGAAGACACCTTCGGCCGCCACAAGCTCTCCGGCGCTCCCCTGGGCGAGGCGCACGAATACGACCCGCTCGACCTCCGGGCGCGCCGGGACGGTCGTCCGGTGATTCCTTTCGATGCCCACGTCCGGTTGGCCAGCCCGGCCGAGAACTCAGGCCAGCGCATCCTCCGCCGCGGCTACTCCTACGTCGAGCCGATCGAGGGTCCCGCCGACGCGGTGGCCGGCGGGCAGCTCTTCATCTGCTATCAGCGTGACCCGCGGCGCCAGTTCATCCCCATCCAGCGCCGGCTCGCCGCCTCGGACGCGCTGAACGCCCACACCGCCCACGTGGGCAGTGCCATCTTCGCCTGCCCGCCCGGAATCGGCCCGGGCGGCTACGTCGGCCAGCCGCTACTGGGGTAGCGGCGCGCCGAGCGCCTCGTCGAGCGCAGCCAGGTCCTCCTCGGTGGGCCTCCAGCGTGACGCCTGGGCGTTGGCGCGTACCTGCTCGGGCTTGGTCGCTCCGGCGATGACCGAGGAGATCGTCGGGTTGGCCAGCAGGCCCCCGATGGCGATATCGACAAGCGTGATGCCCCGCTCTGCGGCGAAGTCGGCCAGGCTCTCGATGATGTCGAACTGGGCATCGGTGGCGATCTCGTCCCGCCCGGCCAGGCGCGTCCCCTCGGGGGCGGACTGGCCGCGCCGGTACTTGCCCGTCAACAGCCCGGAAGCAAGCGGGAAGAAGGGGATATACCCGAGGCCGAGGCGGGCGCAGGTGGGCAGGACATCGCGCTCGTCGTCCCGGACCAGGAGGCTGTACTCGTTCTGGACGGCGGTGAAGCGGGTCAGAGACTGCTCGCGTGCCACCGCGTCGGCCTCCTCGATTTGCTCGGCGCTGAAGTTGGAGGCTCCGATCGCGCGGACGGTCCCGGCCTCGGCGAGCTCGTGGAGCGCCCCGAGCGTCTCAGCGATCGGTGTCACCCCGTCGGGCCGGTGATACCAGTAGAGGTCGATGAAGTCGGTGCGGAGCCGGCGCAGCGATGCCTCGATCGCCTTGCGGATGTACTCGGCCGAGCCACGAGGGCCGCGCCCGTCACCCATGTCCATCCCGAACTTGGTCGCCAGCACAACCTGATCTCGCCGCCCCTGAAGGACCTGGCCCAACAGCTCCTCGCTGCCGCCGTGGCCGCCGTAGATGTCGGCCGTGTCGAGGAAATTGACCCCTTGATCGAGGGCGGCGTCGACGACCGCGCGGGTCCCATCTAGATCGACGCGGCGACCGAAGTTGTTACATCCAAGGCCGAGGACAGAGACCTCGAGGCCGGAGTGTCCGAGCGCGCGGGTGGGGAGATCGGCCATACCCCGTCTATAGCAGAGTCGTTCAGCTGAACTGCACGAGTGTGATGTGGGCGCGGGCCACCGTGCCCCCGGACTTCAGCACCAGGCTGGCGCCGAGCTGGTTGCCGCTCGCGTGGTCGAGCAGTCGCCGTCCCTGGGAGGTGGGGGAGAAGATCAGGTAGCCGAGCTCATCCCCGCTGATCAGCTCGGGCTTGGTCGAGGCGATCGTGGTGCGCCCGGACGTCAGGCTGGCCGAGACCCGGCAGGCGTACACGACAGTGCAGCCGACGAGCACACCCCCCGCCCCGCGCGCGTAGACGAAGTCGGTGCTCCCGACGGCGCGGACCAGCGAAGAGGGCGTGGCCGAGTGGCTCAGCGCGGCCCCGCGAGTAGTGAACGGGATCAAAGACATCGGGGCTGAGACGCTTCGGCCACTCACGTCCTTGACGTTCACCCGCGCCGCCAGACGGGCGCCCCGGGCCCGGTCGAGCTGTCGCAGGGCGGATGCGGTCAACTTGAAGAACACGAGCCCCGTGCCCTCGGCCGGGACCGCCTCGGTTCCGGTCCTGGCCAGCGTGGAGCGACCGACGGTGACCGTGGTGGCCACGTGGCAGGTCGTGGTCAGATAACAGCCGACCGGCACGCCGGCGAAGCCATTGCCCGCACCCACGAACACGCTGCGACCGAAGAGGAGCAGGTGCGCCGGGCTGACCACGGTGGAGGAATTGGCCAGCCACAGCCCCGAGCTTCCCATCGCCTGGACGGCGAAGTACGGAGCCGAGCTCCGGAGGGCGATGCTCGCCTTGGACCCGCTGGCGGGCACCGACTCGATCGGGGCCAGGACGCCGGGCGTCGTCCCCGCCAGCACCTGCCAGGAAACCAGGCCCGAGCCGCTCCAGCTCGTGTTCAGCGTCGTGACTCCGGTTCCCGCGGGGCTGACCGAGAGGGCGGGCGGAGGCACTGCCTGAGCGCCGGCTCCGCCGGTGGCCGTGGCGCCGTCCAGGTAATCACTGTCGATGTTGATCGTCACCCCGCCGTAGGTCTCGTTGTGGGCGCCGCGGTACTGGTGCAGGCGCTGGTGGTTCGCCCAGTCTGTGCTCGGGACATCGGAATCGGTCGTCGTCGCCTGGTCATTCCAGTTGGCCGTCCAGATGTCATCCGGCTCCGGATAGCTCGTCCCGTAGCGCGCCACGAGGTCGGCCATGACCGAGTCAGAGTTGCCGTACACGCCGGACAGGTAGCCCTCGGCGTGGAGCTGGGAGGTCCACGAGGCCAGGAAAGCCATCACCGCCGATGTGTTCGACGACGTGCGGCTGTAGTTCTCCATGTCGTCATAGATCGGGCTTCCCGGTGGCAGGGCCAGTGCCTGGGCGTCGTTGACGGCGTCCTGTGCCGCCGCGGTGCCCTCTGCCGAGGCCTGGCTGGCCGAGATGGCGGAGCACCCGCAGCTGTTGCTCGGGGCCTGGAGCCCGACATAGGTCGGGATCATGTGCCAGCCCGCGGCCGATTCGCCGGCGACCCAGGTGCTGGTCAGGTTGGGCTGCGCGCAGGCGGAGTTGACGCCGCCGATGTAGATGCCCAGCGCCCGGTAGGGCGAGGAGCCCCAGGCGGCCATGGCCTGCGGCGAGGGGGCGGAGCAGGCGTCGAAGCCGGACCCCGTGTAGACGACGGCGGCCGCGCGCGCCCTTGGCTGTATCGCTCGAGCTTCACGGGCGGGATGGAGCCTCGTCGGGACCGGCGCGGGCAGGGAGCGGCGGTGCAGCGCGTGGGCGATGAGTCCACGGTCAGCCGACCACGTGGCCACGACGCGCACGTTGCCGGCCACAAAGGAAGTGGCCCGGCCACCCGACACGCTCAGTGGGACGCCGGCCGCCGTGGCACCAACGGGCTCGAGGAGGATCGCCTCCGAGCGCCCGGTGGCAACGGCGGGACAGCTCTCGGCCCGGCTCGGCTGCCCGAGGTACACCGCATGGCGGTTGAAGCGCACGCATATCGACGGGTCACGGCTCAGGTCATAGACCGGCCAGGAGCGCGGCACAGAGATCGCATAGCCGCGAAAGGTCACCGTCTTCCAGGCCGAGGCAGCAGCGCCGGCGGAGGCGACGGTGAGCAGTGCGAGCAGTGCAGCCAGCGCAGCCACCCGCCAGATGCGTTGTCCGCTCGCGCGCATCAGGAGTTCCTAACACGCTCTTCGGCGGAACGTAGCGCGATCCTTACCATCCGCCGCCTATGCGAACATGTGTTCTATGCGCTGGAGCAACCTCACCGTCGAAGCCGAAGAACGAGCCCGGCTTCCCGGCTACAAGGAGGAGGCGGTGGTCCGCCACTTCGAGGCGCCCGGCGCGGTCGAGACGAGGTTCTACGAAGTCCGCGCCAAATCGATCATCAACCGGGTGCCGGAGCGGTCGCAGGTTCCGTTCCGCTGGACGATCAATCCGTACCGCGGCTGCACCCACGCTTGTGCATGGTGTTTTGCTCGCCCCACCCACACCTACCTCGACTTCAACGCCGGTCGTGACTTCGAGCGGGAGATCGTCGTGAAGGTCAACGCGCCGGAGGTGCTGCGGCGAGAGCTCGCCCGGCCGTCGTGGCAGGGGGAGCACGTCGCCCTGGGCACAAACACCGATCCCTACCAGTGGGTCGAGGGCCGCTACAAGCTGATGCCGGGGATCTGGGAGGCGATGCGCGACGCTGGCAACCCGTGCTCGATCCTGACCAAGTCGCCGCTCCTCCTGCGCGATATCGAGTTGATGAAGGAGATCAACGAACGGACGGAGTTCGGCGCTGCGCTTTCCATACCGACGCTCGATGAGAAGGCGTGGCGGGCGACCGAGCCCCACACCCCAAATCCTCGGGCCCGCCTGGAGGCCGTCGCCGAGCTGACCCGCGCGGGCATTCGCACCGGTGTCCTGATCGCACCGCTCCAGCCCGGGATCAACGACCAACCACAGCAGGTCTCGGAGATCCTCGAGCTCGCCTCCGAAGCCGGTGCGGCCTACATCACCGGCATCGCGCTCCATCTCCGCGGCGAAGTGAAAGGTCTCTGGTTCGAGTGGCTCCGAGAGCACCGGCCCGATCTGCTCCCGGTCTACGAGCGGCTCTACCGCCGCGGGGCGTACATGGCGCCCGACGAGCGACGGCGGCTGGCGCGGCTCGTGAAGGGCCCCGATCTCGACCCGGAAGCGAGGATGCGCGGGCCCCTCGCGCCTCGCTCCCGTGAGTTCTCGGCGCGTAAGTTTGGTCACGAAGGAGCGGGACAAGCCCGCGCGCCACGGGAAACATCCGAGCAACATGGTCAGGCAAGGCTCTTCTAGGGTGAAACGCGAATTGACCTACGGTGGTAGGTATTAGAAGCGCGCCCACAACCTCGCGGAGGCCATGAAAGAGCGGCTACAAAAGAACCGAGATCTCTACCTGGAACGGATGTTCGAGACCCGCAGCGAAGCGTGGGAGCGGGCCGGGCTGTCGGTGGAGGTAAGCCGAGGGGAAGCGCGACGCTCCCGCGTAGCGGTGCTCGTGCTGCTGCCGCTCCTCATCGCCGTTCTGATCGTCTATGCCCATCGCCAGAGCATCTTCGGGCTGCCCGTCTGCGAGGCCGGGCACCACTGCTCCAAGACGACCGCGGAGAGCGTGATCCAGTGGGCCACGGTGGCCGTGCTCCTGATCGTCGGTTGGACGCTTGCGCGCACCCTGGGCCGGGCGGCGGGCCCGACCTTCTTCCGGCGAATGGATCCCGCCACGGCCGGGACCGTGGGCTTTGTCATTCGCCTGATCACCATGGCGGTGACGCTCCTGATTGCCCTCGGCGTGGCCGGCGTGGGCACCGGTTCGCTGATCGCCGGCGGCGCCTTCACGGCGATCGTCCTGGGCCTTGCCGCCCAGCAGACACTCGGGAACCTGTTCGCCGGCCTCGTCCTGATCACCGCCCGGCCCTTCCGGGTGGGCGAACGGGTGCGCCTCCAAGCCGGAGCGATCGGCGGGATCCACGAAGGTGTGGTGAGCTCGCTGGGGCTCATGTACACGACGCTGGCCCGGGGCGCCGACCGGATCATGATCCCCAACATGCAGGTGATCTCCGCCGTCGTGGTCCCGATCGTCGAGCCCAGCGCGGTCGACGTCAGGGTCCGGCTTAACTCGGGCATCCGGCCGAGCCAGGTCCAGGAGATCCTCGACCAGGGAATCAGCACCCCGACCCGCAGCCACGCAACCGTGCTGCTGGAGGAGATCGACGGCGAAGAGACTGTGATCCGGGTCCAGGCGACCCCGGAACGCGCTGAGGATGGGGCCAAGCTGGCCGACGAGATCATCGCCGCGCTCGCCTCCGTCACCGGGTCTCACGAAGTCGTTCGCTGAGCCCGCCGTCTCGGCACGACGTGCGCGTTTGCACTCCTCAAGTCCGGGAAGCCTGAGGCCACTCGAGATAGGAGGAGGCGGGATGGCCGACGCTACCGGCAGTTCAACGACAGACCCATCGCAGGCTTCGGTCGCTGAGTTGGTCAAGCAGCTGTCCGAGCAGACCAGCCGTCTGGCGCGCCAGGAGGTAGAGCTCGCCAAAGCCGAATTGACCGAGAAGGGCAAGCGAGCCGGGATCGGCGCCGGCATGTTCGGTGGCGCCGGGGTATTCGGGTTCTACGCCTTCGGGGCGCTGGTTGCGGCGGCGATTCTGGGACTGGCCACTGCGGTCGCCGCCTGGCTAGCCGCCCTCATCGTCACCGTCGTGCTCGGAGCGATCGCTGGGCTGCTGGCGCTGCAGGGCAAGACGAAGGTGCAGCAGGCGACACCACCCGTGCCCGAACAGGCAACTGAGAGCGTGAAGGAGGACGTGGAATGGACCAAGGCACGGGCACAGGCAGGCCGGCAATGAGCACCGGCGCGGATCAGCCCGGACCGTCCGAGCCGACTTCGGCGCAGACGGAGGAGCTCCAGCGGGACATCGAGCAGACGCGGGAGGAGCTGGGGGACACCGTCGAGGCCCTGGCCGCCAAGACCGACGTCAAGGCCCAGGCCCAGCGGAAGCTCGAGGAAACGAAGGCCAGCGTGGCCGACAAGAAGGACGAGCTCCTCGGCAAGGCTCGCGAGGCTTCGCCTGAGAGCGCCAGCAGCGCCGCGTCGGCCGCGGCCGATCAGGCGCGCCAAAACCCGATGCCGCTGGCCGCCGCCGGGGCCTTCGTGGCCGGCTTCGTGTTCGGCCGGCTCACCAAGCGCCGCCGATGACCAAGATTCTCTTCCTGCCCTTCAGCATCGTCGGCGGCTTCCTGGCCGGGAAGGTGGCGACGCTGCTGTTCGAGCGGATCTGGCGCCTCGTCGATGACCGCGAGTCTCCGGAGCCCGATCAGCGGGCGGTGCGCTGGCCCAAGCTGATTCTCGCCCTCGTCCTGGAGGGCGCGATCTTTCGCGCCGTCCGGGGGGCTTTCGACCGCGGTTCCCGGGAGCTGTTCACCCGCCTCACCGGCAGCTGGCCGGGCGAAGAGGCGCCCAAGCGGAGCTAGCTGCCGTCGCCGGCGGCGGGAGGACCGGTCGCCGCCGGGGGCCCGGTCGCAGCCTCGCCGTTTTCCTGGCCGCCCCGATCGACCCGGGCGCGCACCTGCTCCTCGGGCTGATAGGTGCGCTCGGCGGCATAGGCCTGGAGCACGCGATGGTCGGCCTCCGTCTGAGGGGCCTTGACGATCGAGCGCGGATAGAGGCCTTCTTTGAGGACCACGTTCAGCTGGGCGCCCAGGAGTGTCAGCACCGACTGCAGATAGAACCACCACAGGATCGTGATCACGGTGGCGAAGTGGCCGTAGGTCGGTTGGGCGGACTTGAGGTGGCGCGAGATGATGAAGGCCGACGCCTCCTGAAGGATGAAGAAGACGATCCCGGAGAAAATCGCCCCCGGGAGGACGTCGCGCGTCGTGATGTCACGGTCGGTGAGCAGCCGGAAGGCGGCGACGAACAGGCCGACGTCGAGCGCGATCGAGATCGCGAAGCCGAGGATCCGTCCCGCCACTCCGAGATCCACCCCGGTCGAGTTGCTGGTGACAAAGCCCGTGATCAGGGTCGAGATGACGAGGCCGGCGCCGACGGTCACAAGCACGAACAGGCTTCGTCCAACCTGCTCCAGGATCCCCGGGCGTTCGTGGTAGGGGATCTCCCACACCGAGTTGAAGGCATTCTGCACCGTCCGCACGGCGCCGATGCCGCTCCACAGGGCGGTGGCTAGGCCCAGGATGAGCGGCCATATCGCCCCGGTCAGCCCGGTGATGGACGAGGTGTCGAGGAGCGGGAACATCGACGCGACGTGCTTGAGCACGTTTTCCTTATCCGAGGCGGGCAGGACCCACCCGAGCACGGTCACGAGCACCAGGAACAGGGGGAAGATCGAGAAGAAGCCCCAGAAAGCGATCGTCGCCGCGAGTGTCGTCGACTTGTCCTCGGAGAATTTCTTGAACGTGGCCACGGCCACGCTCGTGGGCTTGAAATGCTTCTGAGCCGCATCGATCCGGTCCATTGCCTTCATGGCGGGGGAACTACCCCGGGTGCCGGAGGGTTATCCCTCGCTCGGGAGTTTCCGCCGCTGGCCTGAGGCCAGATCCTCGGCGATACGGTCGCCGCCCCCCAGGCGCTGCACCGTGGCGGCGAGCTCGGGCGCCACGCCGGCCACCCGCGTTCCCACCCGGAGGCTGATGGGCGCCACGTCCACCTCGGCGCGGTTGCGCTGCACCGCCCGCAGGACGGCGGCGCCGACCTGCTCAGGCGTGCGGGTGCCCACGCCAGCGGGCAGCGTGACGCCGGAGTCGGCAAACATCCCGGCGCCGCGGATGAACCCCGGCGTCACCACCGAGACGCCCACCCCGTGCGGTCGGAGGTCTTGGCGCAGGCCGAGGGCGAAGCCGCGGAGGCCGAACTTGGCGGCGGCGTAGATCGACGACTGAGGCGAAGCGACTCGGCCGTTGAGCGAGGAGATGAACACCAGGTGGCCGCGGCGGCGCTCGATCATCCCGGGAACGAGTGCCCGCGCCAAGGCGATCGGCGCCCGCAGGTTCACCTCCAGCATCTGATCGATCTGTGCCTGGGAGAGGTCAGTCAGCCTGCCGGTGCCCGGGAGCGCCGCGTTGGCGACCAGGACATCGATCGCGCCCGCCTCGGCGGCGAGTCGCGCCAGCTCGGCGTGGTCGCTCAGATCACAGGCCAGGGCACGCGCTCCCAGCTCGCCGGCCAAAGCCTCCAGGACGTCGCTCCGACGACCGCTGAGAACGAGCTTTGCGCCTCGGGAAGCGAACGCCTGCGCGATCGCGTGGCCGATCCCGCCCGTGGCGCCGGTGATGAGGACGTTCCCGTCGAGCAGTCCCACCGGGGCGAGTGTATTTCCATGGATACTCAGGCCATGCCGTCTGCCGAGGTGATCGCCCTGTTCGGGCCGACGGGCGTCGGCAAGACCGAGGTGGCGATCGAGCTGGCCCGGGGTCTGCGGGACCGGGGGGAGGAGCCGGTGGCCGTCTCCGCCGACGCCCTTCAGGTCTATGAGGGACTCGAGATCCTCACTGGTGCAGCCAGCCGGGAGGAGCAGGCGCAGCTCGAGCACCGCCTCATCTCGCTGATCCCGCTCGATGCGTCGTTCAGCGCTGGCCAATATGCGGAGTTGGCCCACGCCGAGATCGACTCGCTCCTGGCCAGCGCTCGCCGCCCGATCGTGGTCGGCGGCACCGGCCTCTACCTGCGCGCCGCGCTGACCGAGCTCAGCCTGCGTCCGCCGCCGCCCGAGGGGATCCGCGAGCGCTGGTTGGGCGAGCTCGCGGAGCGCGGACCGGAGTCGCTGCATGCCGAGCTCACGCGCCGGGCGCCCTGGGCGGCGGCGGAGATCGAGCCCGCGGACCGCCAGCGGGTCGTCCGCGCGCTGGAGCTCCTTGATGCCGGCGAGCTCGAGCCCCCGCCTGAGGAGTCCGAACTCTGGACGAGCTCGGTTCGCCGGCCGACCCTGCTCATCGGACTGGTCATGGAGCGTGAGGAGCTCTACGCGCGGATCGATGCCCGGGTCGAGCGGATGGTCGCCGCCGGGGCCGAGGACGAGGTCCGCCACGCCAATGCCGCCGGCGCGTCGCTGACGGCGCGCAAGGCGCTCGGGTTCGAGGAGCTGCTGACCGGGGACGTGGAGTCGATGAAGCGCCGGACGCGCAACTACGCCCGCCGGCAGCTGACCTGGATGCGCAAACTGGCCGACGTCCACACCATCGACACCGCCGGGCGGGAGCCGGCCCAGGTAGCGGCCGAGATCCTCTCGTTGTGGTCGGCTTCATAGACTGCGCCGCCGTGCAGTTCGAAAAGTGGCAAGCCCTGGGCAACGACTACGTGATCCTCGAGGACGAGGCGCTGACCTTCGAGCTCACCCCGGAGCGAATCCGGGCCATGTGCGCTCCTGGGACGGGGATTGGCTCCGACGGGATCCTGCTCCTGTACCGAAACCCGGAACCTGGTTACCTCGCACGCGTGCGGATCTTCAATCCCGATGGCTCTGAGGCTGAGGTGTCCGGCAACGGCGCCCGGGAGGCGATTCTCTACATGCATCGCCGCGGCTGGGCGCAGGCGGACACGTTCTCCATCCAGACCGCGGCCGGCGAGCTGCGACCCACCATCACCTCGCCGACCACGTGCACGGTCGACATGGGCCGTGCCCGGGTGCGCAGCGACGACTATCCAGGCGGAAGCGAGGACGGCCGCGGCGAGCTCACGGCCGCTGGGCAGACCTGGCGCTTTCAGCATGTCCAGGTGGGCAATCCCCAGTGTGCGATCCGCATGGCGGAGCTGAACGAGCTCGAGGGACTCGACCTGCAGGCGATCGGGCCCGGGATCGAGAACCACGAGCTGTTTCCCCATCGCACCAACGTGTCTTGGTTTGCCGAACTGGAGCCGGGGCGCATCCGGGCCCGGATCTTCGAGCGCGGAGCGGGGGAGACGTCAGCCAGCGGCACCGGGGCCTGCGGCGCTGCCGTGGCCTACACCCTCGATGGCGGCGATTCACCGGTCACCGCCGTGCTCGACGGCGGCGAGCTCGAGGTGGAGGTGGGGGAGGATCTCCACCTGGCCCTCACCGGCTGGGCCGTCCCGGTGTACCGGGGGGAGCTGGCGGATGACTTCGCGGAGGCGCTCAGTGCATCCGACTAAGCGCCTGGAGCGCATCCCGCCCTACCTGTTCGCCGAGCTCGAGCGCAAGGTGTCGGCCAAGCGGGCCGCCGGCATCGATGTCATCAGCCTCGGGATCGGCGATCCCGACCTGCCCACATATGAGCCGATCGTGGCCGCCGCCCAGCGAGCGGTCGCCGATCCTTCGACCCACGGTTACCCGACCAATCGTGGCCGGGCCGAGTTCCGGGAAGCGGTAGTCGCGTTCTACGCCCGACGCTTCGGCGTGGAGCTCGACCCTGAAACGGAGGTGATGCCGGCGATCGGGGCCAAGGAGTGCATCTTCAACCTCAACCTGGCCTTCCTCGATCCCGGCGATGTGGCGCTCGCCTCGGACCCGGGTTATCCGGTGTATACGGCCGGCCCGCTGCTCGTCGGCGGCGAACCCGTGCTCATGCCGCTGCTCAGAGAGCGCGACTTCGCCCCCGATCTGGACGCCATCCCGGCTGAGGCGTTGGCGCGGGCGCGGCTCATGTACCTCAACTATCCGAACAACCCGACGGGTGCGATCCTGCCCGACGGCCTCTTCGAGGAGGCGATCGAGCTGGCCCGGGAGCACGAGATCCTCGTCGTGCACGACAACGCCTACAGCGAGATCACCTTCGATGGCTACCGGGCGCCCTCGTTTCTCGAGACCCCGGGCGCCAAGGACGTGGGCGTCGAGGTCTTCTCGCTCTCCAAGGGCTACAACATGACCGGATGGCGCTGCGCGGCCATCGTCGGCAAGCCTGACGCGGTTGCCCAGTACTGGCGGCTGAAGTCGAACATCGACTCCGGGGTGTTCGAGGCCGTCCAGCTGGCTGGGGCGGTGGCGCTCGGCCCCGAGCTAGACCTCCACGTCCAGGGCATGAACGAGATCTATGCCCGGCGGCGTGATCTCGTTTGTGACGCCCTGGCCCAGGCGGGCGTCGAGGTCCGCCGGCCCAAGGGGACCATCTACGTGTGGGCGCCGGTGCCCAACGGCTTTGACTCGGCAGCCGCTTACTGCGAATACGTGCTTGAGCAGGCCGCGGTCGTCATCTCTCCCGGGGACGCCTACGGCCCCAGTGGAGCCGGGTTCTTCCGCATCTCGTTGACCACGCCCGAGGACCGCCTGATCGAGGCTGTGGAGCGGATCCGGAGCCTGTGAGCACGGCTACCATCAGCTAAGTGCAGCGGAGCCGGCACGGACGCACTGCGGTGTCCTCCTCGGCCAACGGGCAACGCCCCCAGGGCCGGGCGCGCCAGCGGGCCTACCTCATCGCCGCCCTTCCCGAGGGCGAGGCCGACGATCTCGTCGAGCTGCGCGAGCTCCTGCGTACGGCCGGGGTGGCCGCGGTCGGGGACATGGTCCAGCACCGGGCCCGCCCTCACCCGAACACCTACCTGGGATCGGGCAAGCTGGAGGAGCTGAAGGCCGAGCTCGCCGCCTCGGATGCCAACCTGGTGGCCGCCGATGACGAGCTGACCCCCCGGCAGGAGCGCAACCTGGAGACGGCCCTCGGCGTCCCGGTGGTCGACCGCACGGCGATCATCCTCGACATCTTCGCCAGCCATGCCCACACCGCAGAAGGCAAGCTCCAGGTTGAACTCGCCCAGCTCGAGTACAACCTGGCCCGCATGCGCGGGCTGTGGTCGCACCTCGAGCGCCTGGGCGGCGGGATCGGGACCCGGGGCCCGGGCGAGACCCAGATCGAGACCGACCGCCGCCTCGCCCGCGACCGGATCGCTGCGCTCCGCCGGCGACTCACCCGCGTGGTCTCGAGCCGGTCGGTCATGCGGGCCGAACGTGAGCGGGCCCACCTGCCCCGTCTCGCCCTCGCTGGCTACACCAACGCCGGCAAGTCGACGCTGCTGAATGCGCTCACGGGCGCCGAGGCCGGCGTGGGGGAGCGCCTCTTTCACACCCTGGATCCGACGACCCGGATCCTCCGAGCGCCGGGCCGCAGCTATCTCGTCACCGACACGGTCGGCTTCATCCGCAAGCTGCCCCATCAGCTGGTCGATGCCTTCGGGGCCACGCTCGAGGAGACGCGGCTGGCCGACCTGATCCTCCACGTCGTCGACGCCTCGGCCGACGAGGACGAGCTCCGGTCGATGACCGCCGCGGTGCAAGAAGTGCTTGGGGAGATCGGGGCCGGAGAGGTACCTCAGCTTCTCGTCCTCTCCAAGGCGGACCGGATCGACGACGACCGGCGCTCGGAGCTGGCTCGGCGCCACCCGGGCGCGGTCTTGGTCTCGGCCCACACCGGGGAGGGCATCGACGTGCTCGTGGGGCGGATCGAGGACGAGTTCGCGCGCAAGCTGAGAGACGTCGAGCTCCTGATCCCCTATGGAGAGGGCAATCGGCTGGCCGAGCTGCATGAGATCTCAGGCGACCTGAAGCGCGAGGAGACCCAGGACGGGGTGAAGGTCCGGGCCCGCCTGCCCGCCTCGGTGGCCGCCCGGTACGAGCGCTTCGTGCGGGGCGGCCGGGTATGAGCCAGCTGCGGGTACGGCGCCTGCACCCCGAGGCGCGCCTTCCCACCCGTGCCTACGACGGGGACGCCGGGCTTGACCTGCACGCGGTCGAGACGATGACGCTGGAGCCCGGGGAGCGGGCCTCGGTGAGCACCGGGATCGCGATCGAGATCCCGGCCGGCCAGGCCGGCCTCGTCCTGCCCCGGTCCGGGCTGGCGGCTCGTCACGGCATCGCCTTGGTCAACGCGCCTGGGTTGATTGACGCCGGCTACCGCGGCGAGGTCCGGGTCCTGCTCCTCAACACCGATCGCCGGGAGTCATTCACCATCGCTTCCGGAGAACGGATCGCGCAGCTCGTTCTGGTCCGGGTCGAGACGCCGGCCGTAACCGAGGTGCATGAGCTGGCCCTCTCCGAGCGCGGCGCAGGCGGCTTCGGATCCAGCGGCCAGTAGCCCAGCGCTAGATGACGCTGCTGCTCGGCGGGATCAGGCCGTGATCGACCAGGAAGCGCTCAGCCACGTTGGCCGGAGCCTCGCCTCCCAGATCGACGGCGGCGTTCAGGGCCCGGATGGCCGGAAGCGTGAGCAGCGCACTGACCTTGTTGACCGTGTCCTCAAAGGCCGGCCCCTCCTTGTCGAGAGTCTCGGATGAGACCACGGGCACGACATTGCCGATCCCGAACACGTGCCGGGGGTCACCGAGCAGCGTGTAGTTGCCGCTCGTGAGCTCGCCGTCGGTCGTGTTGACATCCGCCGCCTGGACGGCGTCCTGGTCAAGCGCCTTGTACTGCTGGCCGATCTCGAGCGACTTAAAGCCCGCGGGTATGACGCCGTAGACCTGCTCCAGGGTGGGCAGCCCGGCTGCCGTCTCCTGTTGGAACTGAGGTGGGCCGCCGATCGTGAGCAAGCTTTCGACCTTGCTCAGGTCGCCGATCGTGCGCAGGTTGTTCTGCTTGGCGAAGTTGTCCGTGACCCCGATCGCGCTCGTGTCGCTGAAGGGCGTTGGGTTGAGCAGCTCGAGCCCGTGGGTCAGGGCATAGCGGTTGCCTGCGATGTAGGCGGCATGCCGCGTCTTGAACTGATGGGTGTCGCCGGCGATCTGGGCGTCCCAGATGTTGAGGTACTCCGGGTACATCCCGAGCTGGCCGCTCGCTAGGGCCTGCATCGTGACCCCGGGAGGCCCGATGTTCTGGTCGATCTGAACCGAGAAGCCCTGCGCCTGCAGCGCCTCGTAATAGAGCTCGCCGAGGACGAACTGCTCGGTGTAGTTCTTGTCGCCGATCATTACCGTGGGCTTACCGGTTCCGGGCTGGGTCGTGGCGGTGGTGGTCGTCGTCGTGGTTTGTGTGCTCGTTGTGTGCGGGGGCGGCGCCGCGGTGACCGTGCCGGTCGAGGAGTCACAGCCGCCGAGCACGGCGGCGGTGAGGGCAGCGCAGATGTAGGCAAGCAGGCGGAGGTTCACAGGGCGCGGGGGAACTGACGGCGGGCCGGAATCGCCCATGCTAACTAGAGCCCTGCCGCGTGGCGGGCCTCGCGATGAGCCTCGGCCTCGAGCCGGTCGTCCAGCGGCGCCAGAGGCTCGGTCAAGCCCAGCGCCACCTCGATCAGCCAATCGGCCAGCCAGACGTTCTTGGGCAGGAGCGGGCCGTGGAGGTAGGTCCCGATGACGCTTCCGGACCTAACCCCCTCATAACCGTCCTTAGCGTTATTGCCGTAGCCCTTGAGCACCCGCCCCAGCGGCCGGCTCTCCGGGCCTACATAGGTCCGTCCGCCGTGATTCTCAAAGCCCGCCAGCACTTGAGGCTGGCCGGGCGAGAGCTCGACCTCGATGGCGACGTTGCCGATCAGCCGCGGGCCCGGTTCACGTACGGTGCGGATGTCGACCAGCCCCACCCCAGGCAGCGTCTCCTCAGCGAGCTCATAGGAGTGGCCGAGGAGCTGATAGCCGCCGCACACGCCGAGAACGACCGCACCGCGGGCCGCGGCCTGGGCGAGTCCGTCGCGCTTGTGCTCGACCAGGTCATCGGCGCAGCGTCTCTGATCGCGGTCCTGGCCACCGCCGATGTAGAACAGGTCGGCGGACTCAGGATCGAGTCCCTCGCCCAGATCGCTGGCCAGAAGCTCGAAGCCGAGTCCCCGCCACCGGCAGCGACGTTCGAGCAGGAGCAGGTTGCCGCGGTCGGCGTAGATGTTCATGAGCTCGGGATAGAGCGCGCACACCCGCAATCTCGGCTCAGCCACCGAGCATCACCACCACGCTGCCTACGTGATCGGGCGTCTCGGGCACGACTCTGGTGCCGAGGGGGTCGAAGCCGACGGTCCTTGCCTCGCTCTGAAGCTGGGAGGAGCTCAGGCGGTCCAGGTGGATGACGTCGGGCTCCACCGAGCGCTCTCCGGTGGGGCCGATCCGCTCGCGCAGGCGCTCGAGCACGAAGCCCCCGGGTGCCTCCCGTACCGCTGTGGGCTGGCTTGAATAGACCACGCCGTCGAGCTCACGCATATCGGGCAGCGGAAGCGGCGCCGCGTCCTCGGCGGCAAAGTGCTCGAGCTCCTCGGTGATGGCCAGGGCCAGGACCCCGCCCGGCTCCAGGTGGCGGCCGGCGGCCTGCAGCAGGCGCTCCCGGCCCGAGGCACCGCCCAGAAGCTGGACCGTCTGCATCGGGACGATGACCAGCGCGAAGCGCTGCTCCAGAGCGAAGGACCGCGCGTCGGATTGGACGATCTGAACCGCCAGGCCCGCGGCGCGCCGTTCCAGCTCGGCCAGAAGTACCGGGTCCTGGTCAAGCGCGATCACGCTGTGACCACGACGGGCAAGATCGAGGGTCACGCGTCCGGTTCCGGCACCCACATCGAGGATCGGATCGCTGTGCTTCTCGGCCAGCTCCCGCCACACCGGCAGGTCAGCCGTGTAGGCGCCACACTCCAGGTCGTGCCAGATCACGTGGCGAGAGGGGGCCCTGACGCTCATGACACCGGCTCCGGCGTCGCCTCCCAGAAGCGCTGAGCATGACCCTCGGAGGCAAGCAGGGACTGGAGCTCGAGCAGCGCCGTGTAGGTCGGAAGCACGAACAGGGGACCGCTGCTGCCGCTGGAGCCGACGGCCTCCTGGAGCGCGGCGGGGAGGTGCGGTTGCACGTGCAGCCGCTCCACCGGGACTCCGGCGTACTTGAGACGAACGGCCAGCTCGGCCGCCCGCGTGCCCGCGCAGGTCACGCGGCGCAGGTGGCCGACGAGGACCTCGAAGTCGGCATCCCAGACCCAGGAGATGTCGCGGCCATCCGCGGTGCGGTCGTTGAGGATGGCCAACAGATCAAGCTCGCCCGGCTCGAGCGCCAACGTACGGATGATCTCGTTCGCTCCGGCCGGGTTCTTGACCAGGAGCAGCTTGAGCTCGGTCTGACCGACGCGGACGCTGGCTGCGCGCCCGAACGCGGGCTGGACCCCCTGTAGCCCCGCCACCACCGCGTCCAGGTCGATCGAGAGACGAAGGCAGAGGGCGGCGGCGCCGAGCGCGTTGTAGATGTTGTAGAGGCCCGGGAGCGGGAGCCTGACCCGAGCCTCGCCGGCGGGGCAGCGGAGGATGAAGGAGGCGCCGCGGGTGCCGTCGAGGGTGATCTGCTCGGCCGCCACCGCGGGCTGTGGCCGCCCAGCTCCGCAGTCCGGGCAGTGATAGCGCCCCAGGTGACCCAGGTAGATGGCGTCGTAGACGTAGGCGGCACCGCACCGCCGGCAGTGCTTGGAGTCTGACGCGTGCTGCATTTCGGCGATCGCCACCGTCTCGTCCTCGATCCCGAAATAGCTCACGTTCTCCCTGTCGCGGCCGAGGTCGGCGATCAGCGGGTCATCCGCGTTGAGGACTAGAGCCGAGGTATCCCCCAAGCCCGCCACCACCGTCGCCCAGCGATCGGCGATCGTCTCGAGCTCGCCGTAGCGATCGAGCTGATCGCGGAACAGGTTGCCGAGGAGCAGCGCCTGTGGACGGACCTGGGGCGCGATCCGGTCAAGCCAGAACTCATCCACCTCGAACAGCCCGAGTTCGGCTTCGGGGTCTCCGTCGCGGGCGGAGGCCAGCAGTGCCGAGGCGACCCCTCCGGCCATGTTGGCGCCGGCGCGGTTGTGGACGAGTGGGATTCCGGCGCGCTCGAGCACGGCGGCGACCATCGCGGCGGTCGTGGTCTTTCCGTTGGTCGCGGAGACGATCACCGATCCTCGGCCGAGCCGGGCCGAGAGCCGAGAGATGGCATCGGGCTGGAGCGCGATCAGCACCTTTCCCGGGAGGCTGGTCCCGCCTCGCCCGATGCGCCGGCTCACCGCGCCGGCCGCTCGAGCCAGCGAAAGCTTGGACTCCAGCAGCATGTTCATCGGGGGACGAGCACCCGGATCGCGCCCGGGATCACGCGGACGGCGACCGGGAGCTCGGCGATCGGGTCGCCGTCGGCGTAGAGCGTGAACGGTCGGTCGGCCGTGATCGTGACCTCGGTGGCTCGGAGCACCGTCACCTCCGGCTCCTCGATGTGTCGGCCTTTGAACACCTTGGGCAGGAGTGAGAAGAGGAGGCGCCACTTCGGCATATCTGCGCAGGTGACGATGTCGAGCTGACCGTCGTCGAGCTCAGCCCCGGGAGCTGCGTACATACCCCCGCCGTACGCCTTGCTGTTCGCAGCGGCGACGCTGTAGCCGGTGAGCACGTGGACCCGATCGCCGTCGAGCGTGAGCTCGAAGGTGGCCGGCCGCCACCCGACGAGCGCGCGGATCGCCCCATAGGCGTAGACGAGGTTGCCCTTGAACAGGCGCGTCTGGTTGGCGATCCGGTTGGCGTCGGAATCGAACCCGCAACTGGCGATGCCGACGAAGCTCCGATCCCCGGCCAGGCCGAGGTCGAGCCGTCGGATGACGCCGCCGCTCAGGACCCGGCAGGCCTCGGCGGGGTCACGCGGAATCCCCAGCACGCGGGCCAAATCGTTCCCGCGTCCCCCGGGCAGGAGCCCGAGGAGGCCCTCAGAGCCGCGAAGACCGGCCGCCACGGCCGCGATCAGTCCGTCACCCCCGAACGCCACCGCCGTCTCGCCCGCGGCCGCCGCGGCGGCGCCGAGCTCGGTCGCGTGTTCCAGGCTGCGAGTCGGCTCCACGTGATGAGCCAGTCCCAGGCCGGTGAGCGTGGCCTCAACCTGGCCCAGGAGGCGTCCAGCCCGCCCGCCGCCCGCGAACGGGTTGACGATCAGCGAGATCGTCCTCGTGCCCGCAGTCATCTCGGCCTCGGTTCCTGGCTGAGTCATCCCAGAACCAGCGTATGCAGATCAGGAGCGATCGCCACCGGCGTGGGGTCCCGAGCCGCCTCGGCCTGCTGGCGGGAGGTGACGCCGGTAAGGACGATGGCGCCGTCCAACCCGGCCGCCGCCGCCCCGGCCAGGTCGGCGTCGAGGCGGTCGCCGACGACGAGAATGCGTCCGTCGTCGAGGCGATCGAGCGCGGCGCGGAAGATCTGTGGCTCGGGCTTGCCGACAGCATGCGCCTTGACGCCGGTGGCGTACTCAAGCGCGGCCACGATCGCCCCCGTCCCGGGCCACAGACCGTCCTCGCGGGGAAACGTGCGGTCACGGTTGGCGGCGATCAGCTCCGCCCCGGCCAGCAGTGCCTGGGTGGCGTCCTTGAGTTCGCTGTAGTTGAACTCGTCGTGGCTGGCCACGACGACCAGCTCAGCCTCGCCCGCCTGGCGCGTGCCGTTCACGATCCGGTGCCCGGCGTCGGTGACGTGCCGGAAAATGGCCGGCGAACCGATCACGAATACGGTGGTCCGCTCCCGGGCCGCGAGCAGGAACTGGATCGCCGCGCCGACGGTCACAACCTCCTCCAGCGAGGCCTGAACGCCGAGCGACCACAGCTTGCGCACGTACTCCTCGGGCGAGCGGCGGCCGTCGTTGGTGAGAAAGGCGACCCGCTTGCCCGCGGCCCGGAGCTCGGACACGGCTTCAGGGGCTCCGGGTGTTGACGCTTCCCCGACCCACACGCAGCCATCGAGATCGAGAACGACACTGTCGTAGCGGGCTAGGAGAGGGGACAGGGGCATCCGCTAGAAGAGCGTGGCCTGGGCTTCGCCCTCTGGCCGAGGCGCCGCGCTCGCCTCAACCAGGCATTCGGGACCGTCGTAGCGGGCGTCGTTGACCGCGGGGCCGACGGGGCAAATCGAGGTCGCGCTCGCAGGGAGCGGGCGCAGCAGCGCGGCAAGCTCGGCCGCGGACGTTGCCCGGTCAAGCCAGGTCGACTCGGCGCCCGGATCGAGGATCACCGGCATACGGTCATGCAATCGGGCCAGCGCCGGGTTGGCCTGGGTGGTGATGATCGTGCACGAGCGGAGCTCAACCTCCTCGCGGCGCCAGATCGACCAGAGCCCGGCGAACGCGAACGGTTCACCGTCGGCACGGGTGATGTGGAAGGCCTGCTTGTACGGGCGAGCCCCGGCGCCTGACGCCGGTGCCCACTCATAGAACCCGTCGGCCAGGATCAGGCACCGGAAGCGTCCCAGGGCATCGCGGAAAGCGGGTTTCTCCTGAAGCGTCTCGGCGCGGGCGTTGATCATCTTGACCGGCGAGGCCGGCTCGGGCGCCCAGTGCGGGACCAGGCCCCACTGGAGCAGCTCGCCGCGGGGCGCTCCTTCCCTGTCGGTGGTGACGGCCAGGATCTCGTCTCCCGGTGCCACGTTGAAGCGCTGCCGAACCTCGACCGTTTCGCCGATGGGAAAGCGGGCACGGATCTGAGCCGGGTCAGGCGCAGCCAGCGTGTAGCGACCGCACACGGACGGCGATCGGCGCTAGCGGGCGGGCGCCTGTCCGGCCCGCTCGGCTCGCGCCCGTTTCTGGCGCCGGCGTCCCCAGATCACGAGGCCACCGAAAACGACGAGCAGGAGCACGATGGCGTAGAAGATCGAGACGTCGACGGACAGGCCGCCTGCCGCGGCCCCGATGCCGTAGACGATCCCAAAGGCGGCGGCGAGCACGATCACGACGAGGGCGACGCCCAGGAGGATGCCGCGGACGCGGGGCACGATTCCCGCGCTGGCCGGGGGCGCGATCAGCCCGAGGAGCTGCAGGCCTCTGAGCTGACGCGTGCTCGGGGCCTCGACGCCGAGGCGCTCGGTGGCGCGCTTGAGGTCGTCGGGGCGCCGCTCGGCGAGGGCCAGCGAGGCGTCGGCCATACGGCGCAGCTGCATCCGCTCCTGGGGCCGAGCCGCCGCCATCGCGCGCTGGAAATGGGCTCGGGCCGCCTTGGCGTCATAGCGCTCGGCGGCACGGGCGCCAAGGATCGCCTGGGCGGCCGCCTTGTAGCGGGTCTCCGCCTGGAGCTCTTCGTCGGATCGATTCTCGAGCTGCTGGATCGCGGCGAGCTGGCTGCGCTGCTCCACGCGCATCATGCGCTGCTGCTTGGGCATCTGTGGGGAGGGAGTCTAGCTCGACGGCCTGACTACAAAAACGCGCTGACCGGCCAAGTACTGGCCGCCCGTGGCCGCGGTCGCCGGAGGGGTGCGGTAGACGTCGATCCGGTGCCCGACGATCGCCCCGCCCGTGTCCTGGGCGACGAACCAGCCCCCGAATCCGTCATTGCGGTAGGCCGGGATGTAGACGCGGCTGCCCAGCGGGATGACCCGGGGATCAACGGCGATCGACTGATACGGCTTCAGGGCCAGCGCGGGACCGGGGGCGAACCGAACCCCCGGCAAGGGGACATAACTCTGCCCGACGCCGGCAGACCAGCCGCCGGCCTGGAGCGGGAACGTGACGCTCCCTGAGGCGCTTCGCCAGTAGCCACCCGAGCGCCAGAATGGCGGACCGCCGAGCCAGCCCTTGGCGGCGTCGGTGGCCTTGCCCGCGGCGGTCACCCAGCCGCCTGATCCGAGATCCGCGATGTGGTACATCCGACCGTCAAGGCCGATGCCCTCACCGTTCATCGACATTCCCTCAGCCGAGTAGAGCCAGTCGAGCCGGTGCTTTCCTGGTAGTCCGGGCGCGGTGACCAGAGCGCCGACGAACCACGACTCGGGGACCGGCCAGTACTCGCTGATCGTGACCGAGGACAGCCAGGCACCGTGGCTGCCGGCGGTCGGTGGCGCCGTGGTCGCGGCTGAGACCTTGGACTTCACCGCCGGCGGTGGTGCGATGGCAGCGCCGCCGGACACCGGCTCCGGACTGCCCGAGGCCAGCGCGGCAGCCGGACCACCGACTGCCAATGCGAAAGCTGCCGCTATGAGGATGCCGAGCGGCGAGAACGGCCTGCGAGAACTGCCCATCCCCAGGAACCTCGGCCAGGCTTGAGCGCGGCTTGACCCTGGAAGCCGTTCTCCCAGGTTGGTTCACATAAGGACGGTTATCGAGCATTGAAAGGTGCAGGTCGGCTTCGCCCCCGATCGCGCCGGGCACACCGACCCTTTCCCGCGGCCGCCCTCCCGACGTTCCGCGAATGCCCACGACCGCCGCCGCAACTTCCGTCGTCATGTCGGGATAAAGACACCGACCAACCGAGGAGGCGTTGATGAGGCGGAAGTTGCAGCTGACGGCAGCGGTATTGACGGGAGCGGCGGTGCTGGCGGCCGCGGCGGCCGCGGCGAGTTCGCCCGCGGTGGTGACCGGCGCGACGACGAACCGCACCGATACCAGCGCGGTGTTGAACGGCACCGTGAACCCGAACGGCAGCAGCACGACGTACTACTTTCAATGGGGCCTGACGAATGGGTATGGCGATAACAGCAAGCCCGCGTCCGCCGGTAACGGCACGGCCGCGGTATCGGTGAAGACGACCGCCGCGGGACTGATCCCCGGTACCACCTACCACTACCGCTTGGACGCGACCAACGGCGCGGGCACCAGCCTGGGCAAAGACCGGACCTTCAAGACCGCGGGCCATCCACCTCCCGGCGTCGTCACCGGACCGGCCACTGCGCTCAACAGCAAGGGCGCCACCCTCACCGGGGCCGTCAATCCGTCTGGCCAGAACACGACCTACTGGTTCAACTGGGGCAGCACCGCGAGCTATGGCCAGCAGACCTTCCACCAGACGCTGGCCGCGACGTCGCCGCCTGCGAACGTTGCCGCTTCGCTCCAGGGCCTGCTGGCGCCGGGAACGATCTACCACTACCAACTGGTGGCGAGCCACGGAACGGCCGCGGCGACGTCGTCTGGAGCCGACGCCGACTTCATGACCTACCCGACGCATCGGCCGTACCCCGGGGTTAGCGCCCGGACCCGGCCCAAGACAGCGCACAACCGGCCCTACACGCTCACGACCACCGGGACGATCAATCCGGAGACGATCCCGGCTCAGTGGGGCTGCCAGGGCAACGTGACGATTCGGTTCTTCCGCGGCATCAAGCAGGTTCGCTTCACGCTCGCCGGCGTCCAGCCGAACTGCACCTTCGGCTCGCGGACGGTGTTCCCGCAGCTCCCGCGCAACTCGCGGGCGCCGGTGCACCTGCGCGTGGTGATCCGGTTCGTCTCGACGCCCTACCTGGCCTCGAACCGGGCGAACTACGAGCACATAACGCTCGGCTAGGGCAGACGCACAGTGATGGATTTGCGTTCTCTATGAACGCAAATCCATCACGCTCGCGCCCGCTGACTGCGAGCGTGATGGTTTTTTGGTCTATATGGCGGAAAAACCATCACTGTCCCCTCCAGCTAGGGTCGGACTCAGCCTCGCGCTTCTGCCGCTACCTCCGCAATCACCCGTGAGAGCTGGCTCCCCTGCCAGGCCAGTGGCGAGGTCCCGGGCTCGTCGGTGAGCAGCCGCGCCCCCGGAATGGCGGCGGCGTAGGCCTCGGCCAGCGCCTGAGGATGCCCCGGGTCGGCCTCGTCCCCCGAGGCCACCACCGTCACCGGGAACCCGGAGATCGCCCCCAGCTCGTTCAGAGCCCCAAACGGCCGCGATCGCGGCACGGCCCGCAGCGCCTGCGCCACCGCCTCCGGGTGCTCGTGAAGCGCCATCCGCTGCCGGATCACCGTGGTCACCGTGTCACGCCAGCGCTCGGGGACGTCGGGCTCTCCGTAGGCGGCGATGAACCCCTCGACGCCCCCACTCTCGAGCCCATCGGCAAGCGCGTCCCAGCGCGCCAGCCGAGCCGGGTCGTCTTGGGTTTCCGGGTCATAGCCCGGGGTTATGACAACCAATCCCCCCACGCGCTCGGGCGCGCGCAGAGCCAGCCAGAGGATCGTGTGGGCCCCCATTGAGGCGCCGGCCAAGACCGCCCGTTCGATCCCCAGCGAGTCGAGCACCGCCTCCAGGTCACGGCCCAGCTCCTCGTACCCGTAGGCGCTCGGGTCAGGCGCCGGCGAGGAGCGCCCATGGCCCCGAGCGTCGTAGGCGATGACCCGGTGATCGGAGCGCTCAAGCGCCCGTGAACCCATCACCACGTAGCGCCGGGTCGCCGTCAGCCCGTGCAAAAGCACGACCGGCGTGGTCTCGCCGGAGTCCGTCAGCGACAGGCTTACCCCGTCGCTCACAACCACCCGCTCATGTCCCGCTGAAGTTGACGTGCGCGTTAGGTTAGCGGCCCCAGATTGGTCGCTACCATCGGATGTATGGACGTTTCCGAGGCCACCTTCCAGACCGCCGTTCTCGACCGCTCCCGCACGCTGCCGGTGGTCGTCGACTTCTGGGCTGAGTGGTGCGGGCCGTGCCGCCAGCTAGGCCCGGTGCTCGAGCGCGCCGCCGCCGCTCGCTCCGAACAGCTGGAGCTGGTCAAGGTCGACGTCGACGCCAATCCGGGCCTGGCCCGCGCTTACGGGATCCAGGGCATCCCGGCCGTCAAGGCCTTCCGCGACGGCCACCCTGTCGCCGAGTTCGTCGGTGCTCGTCCCGGACCCGCGGTCGAGGAGTTCCTGGACTCGCTGCTTCCCTCTCCCGCCGAGGGCCTGGTCGCCCAGGGCGATGAGGCATCGCTTCGGCAGGCGCTTGAGCTCGAGCCGACCCGGGCCGACGCCGCCGTGGCGCTGGCGCGACTGCTGCTGAGCCGGGGCGAGGACGATGAGGCTCTGAGCGTCCTCAGTCGGGTCCCGGGCAGCTTCGCCGCCGACGGTCTGGTGGCCAGGATCGAGTTGACGCGTCGCGGCGAACCTGATCTTTCCGAGGCCTTCGCCGCTCTCGACGCCGGAGACACCGGGCTCGCGCTAGAGCGTCTGATCGGCGCTCTGCCCTCGGCCGATGGGGCCAGGGATGACGTGCGCCGGGTCGTCGTCGGCATCCTCGAGGAGCTCGGTGTCGAGGACCCTCTGGCGCGTGACGCGCGGCGCCGGCTCGCCTCCGCGCTCTACTAGAAGCACGCCCTCCGCAAAGGCCCTAAAAACGGGGCGTTAGCGTCTCGCGAATCCGGCCAGGTGCAGCAGAAATCTTGCGTGTTTTTTGTGAAGAAGCGGGTATCCAACTCCTTGATGCTGATCCCAGGAGAGACCTTCAGCGAGTCCTACGCGGCGGTCCCCGAGGCCGTCGCCGAGGCCCGCGACGCGCTGACCGGCTTTGCCCGGGATGCTGGAGCCGATTCCGATCGCCTTGAGGCGGTCCGCCTGGCCGCCTCCGAAGCGGTGACCAACGCCGTCATGCACGCCTACGACAGCGGCCAGAAGGGCACGGTTCAGGTCAGCGCCTCCTACGTCGAGAGCGAGCTCTGGCTGTTGGTTGGAGACACAGGGAAGGGGCTGCGGCCGCGGTCCAACAGCCCCGGCCTGGGCCTCGGGCTGGCGCTCATCGCTCAGCTGGCGGACGAATTTCATATCATCAGCCGCGGCTCGGGGGGGACTGAGCTTCGCCTGCGCTTCAAGCTGGCCTCTAAGCGCCGGTCGAACGGGACGAAGCCGCCGGATCGCCGGTCGAAGGGCAGTCAGGACCGGGGATCGGTCTCGGCCGCCTTCTCCCCCGCCTGATCGAGCTTCTCCACGATCAGATAGCCGGACCAGCGCTCGACCACGGTCTCAACCTCTGGGCGCTCGTGGCCGGGAAGGACGATGAACCGGCGCGGGTCCGCCCGAACGTGCTCGTACTCATGCGGGCTGAGCTCGATCAGCTCGTTACACCCCAGGCGGGCACATTCGCAGCGAAAGCCGACGGGCGCGTCCTCCTCCCCCGGCCAGTGCCCCCGCTCGATCCCCTCGTTGATCTCACGGAAGACTGCCTCGTTGGCGCCAAGCCGCTGCTGAAGGTCATCTGGCATGGCCCGGGTCCTCAGCTAGGAATTCTTGATCACGATTCCTTCGAGGATGTATGCGGCTCGCTCCGTCGAGTCAATCGCGTTCTCCAGCCGCTCGAAGATGTCCTTCCAGCGGATCACCACCATCGGGTCGATTCCAACCTCGAATAGTGATGCGATGGCCTCCCGGACGATCCGGTCGGCCTCGTTCTCCAAGCGGTGGACCTCCACGATATAGCCGCTGATGTCCTTGAAGCCGCGGACCATCGGGATCGCCTCGGCCAGCTGGTGGGTGGCCGAGCGCAGGACCCCGGCCAGGGTCTGAGCCTGGGTCATCGGTGCTTCGATCCGATAGAGCCCGAGGTAATCCGCCACCTCCTCGGTGTAGTCGACGATGTCGTCGAGCGCCGAGGCGAGCTGGAGGATGTCCTCCCGGTCGATCGGGGTGACGAACGTCTGGTTCAGCCGGTTAATGATCTCGTGCGTGAGCTGGTCGCCTTCGTGCTCGCGCTCACGGATTTCCAGCGCCAGGTCACGCCGCTCGGGATACTCGGCCAGCATCTCGTCGAGCAGGCGTGCGGCATCATCGATATTCGTCCCCGCTCGCTCGAACAGGTCGAAATACTCTCGGTCGCTTCCTCGCAGAAACTTGGCAATCGAGGACATCTCGGGCGTAGCCGGAGCATACGCCTCACACCGCTAGGCGAAGCTGTTCCTCCGATCCGTCGCCCTTCGGCTGGAGCCCAGCCACCCGGACACCGAGCAGTCGCACCGGACGGGGAGGCGCGAAGCGGCGCAGGAGCTCGAGCGCGAGCGGCCCCACCTGCTCAGGCGACGAGACGGCCTCGGACAGCGTCCGGGCACGCGTGTGGGTGGAAAAGTCATCCAGCCGCACCTTGATCCCGATCGTCCGCCCCCGGCGCTGCTGGGTCAGAAGCGCCTGGCAAAGCCGCTCCACGAGCCCATCCAGGACTGCCTCGAGCTCGCGGAGATCCGAGATGTCGCGGTCAAAGGTCATCTCACGCGACTCCGAGACCACCTTGCGGACCTCGGTGACCGGGCTCGAGTCCTCAAAGCGAGCCCGGCGCTGAAGCTCCGCGGCCGAACGCACACCGAAGCGGGCCGCCAGCTCAAGCTCCGGCGCCGCCGCCAGCTGGGCCAGTGTGGAGATGCCGCTCCCGCGAAGCCGCTCCACCGTCTTGGGACCGATCCCCGGCACGAGGCCACAACGGGCCTCGGCAAACCGCGCGCAGGCGGCCTCTTGGCTCAAGACGACAAAGCCCCGAGGCTTCTCGGCATCGGAGGCGACCTTGGCCACGAGCTTGTTCGGTCCGATCCCGATCGAGCAGCTGAGCCCGGTGCCGGCGGTGATGTCTTCGCGGAGGCGGCGCATGGCAGCCACCGGCGCCTCGGTTCCCGTGAGGTCGAGATAGACCTCGTCGAGACCGACGACCTCGACCGTCGTCACGCGCTCGCGGACGATGCCCATGACCTGGCGTGAGGCCTCCCGGTAGTAGGCGAAGTCCGGCGCCAGGAAGATCCCATGAGGGCAGAGGCGCTTGGCGCGTGCGGCCGGCATCGCCGATCCGACGCCGAAGCGCCGCGCCTCGTAGGACGCGGTGGTCACCACCGCCCGCGGGCCGGTCCCGGCCACGATCACAGCCTGCCCGCGCAGCTCGGGCCGCCGGCGCAGCTCGACCGACACGTAGAACGCATCCATATCGAGATGCCCGATGATTTGAGGCCAGGCGGGTGGATCCACCACCTGGGCGATCCTAGGCTTCGCCGCGGATGCCCCTCCAAGGGCGCCCGCCCACACGGACGGGCGCCGGGGCCAGGCGCGCTACGAGGAGGTCCAGACCGTGGCGACGCCGGCGAAGCCGAGGGCGGCCGCGGTGTTCTGGTTGAGATCCCACTCCCGGCCGCCGACGTAGGGACCGCGGTCGTCGACCGTCGCGGTCACCGTACGGCCGCCGTACCTGAACGTGACGTGGGTTCCGCAGGGCAGGCTCAGGTTGGCGACGCCGTAGGTGGCGTGAAAACCACAGGCGGTCGTCCCAGCGTCGTCATACCACGAGGCCGTGCTCGGGCTGAGGACGGTTAGCCGACCCGCGGGCTTCGAGATGGCGGCGTTCTCACGGTCGCCGGCGAAGCGAATCCGCAGCGGCTGGTGGCCGCCGTCGTTCACGTGCGAGCGGACCGCGAAGCGCCCGTTGGTGCGCGTGGTCGCCGTGCCGAGCGTGACCCAGCGCCCACCGCGGTGGGCCTGGAGCTCGACGCGCCGGCCGGCCACGTGCGGAAGCAGCTCGCCTCGCACCTGGAGGGTTCCGGCGCCCAGGACGGTGCGGGTCCGGCGCGCAAGCCGGATCGCCGCGGCCACGGCCACCCGCTGCGGTTGGGTCGAGCTGCTGCTCGCCGCGGCGGCAAAGGCCCCCGCGCTAGGCGACTCCGTGGTCACCTTGATCTGGCCCGAGCTCCACAGAGGCGTGCTGAGGCGAAAGCTGCCGCCTGAGCCGATCTGGCTCGAGGCAATCTGCTGCCAGGACGAGCGGCCCGTGGGAGCGAAACTCAGGGTCACGGTCTGGCCGCTGTCGGACGCCGGCGCGTATCCGCGCACCACCACCGGCCGGCCATAGCCGACGCGAGGCGACTGCACGGTGTCCTGCAGCGCCTGGTTAGCGTCCGGAGCGGCGGCCCCGTTATTCGGGCTCGCCGCGAGGGCGGCCGATACCGGGCCGGCCAAGATCATCGTTCCAACTGCCGCATGAACAAGCCGCGGCTCGCGCAGGATCGTCCTGCGTCTCATGTGAACCTCCTTGTCGGGTTGTGTCGAGGAGCGCCTACGAGGTCAGCTGTCGGGCTCGCGGCGGGACCAGCCTCCTTCGTGGCTGGCACGTCGCTACGGCCGCCGTGTGGCCGTTGGGCCAGACGACCGATTCGCCCCGCCCGGACGGACGACTCACGTCCGGAATTGGGTTCCCCGCTCGCCTTTGCTCAGGGCAAGGGCGACTCGGCAGTTCGAATCGACTCGCTGAGGATGGCAGCCAAAGGACCAAATTTGTGTGAGATGGCGCACACGCTGATTTCCGGGCTAACCGGTCCCTGCTGCAAGAATTGGACCTGTGGCCAACCCGGATCGGCTGACCGGCCTCGATAGCTCGTTCCTGCACCTGGAGCGGGATTCGGCGCACATGCACGTGGCCGCCTGCGCGATCTTCAAGGGTGAGGCGCCGACCCATGAGGAGCTCCTGGCGGCGATCGCCTCCCGGCTCCATCTGGTCCCGCGCTACCGCCAGCGGCTGGCCTTCGTCCCCTTTGCCCAGGGGCGGCCCGTGTGGGTCGATGACCCTCACTTCAACGTCGCCTACCACGTTCGGCACACGGCGCTGCCGGATCCCGGTAGTGAGGATCAGCTGATGCGGATGACCGGCCGGGTGTTCTCGCAGGCGCTCGACCGCAGCCGGCCGCTCTGGGAGGTGTGGCTGGTCGAGGGGCTGAGCGGCGGACGCTTCGCGGTGCTCTCGAAAACTCACCACGCTCTGGTCGACGGGATCTCCGGCGTGGACATCATGACCGTCCTGTTCGACACCTCTTCAGAGCCGATGCCCGTCGCCCCATCAGAGCAGGAGTGGGTGCCACGTCCCCTGCCCAGTAAGGCCCAGCTGCTCGCCGACGCCCTGCTCGAACGCACGACGGTGCCCGGGGAGATGATCCGCGGCGTCCGGGCCACACTCCGGGGCCCGCGGGCGATCGCGGGCCGGCTGACACGCTCGGTGGGGGCCCTGGGCGAGCTGGCGATCACCGGTCTCCAGCCGGCGCCCGCGACGGTGCTGAACGTTCCCATCGGACCCCACCGGCGCTTCACCTGGGTCCGCGGCGATCTGAACCAGTTCAAGGCGGTCAAGAACGCCCTCCACGGCACCGTCAACGACGTCGTCCTCACCGTCGTGGCTGGGGCCTTGGGGCGCTACATGCGCAGCCACGGTGAGTCGACCGACGATTTGGAGCTCCGGGCCATGATCCCGGTCTCGGTGCGGGCCGACGTGGAACGGGGAGCTTTGGGCAACCGCGTGGCGGCCATGTGGGCCCCGCTGCCGGTCGGGATCACCGATCCGGTGGAGCGACTGCGCACGATCAGCGCCTCGATGCAGGAGGTGAAGAGCTCGGGACAGGCGGTCGGAGCCCAGGTGCTGACCCAGCTCTCCGGCTTTGCCCCGCCCACGATCATGTCCCAGGCCGCGCGCCTCCAGGCCCGCCAGCGCCTGTTCAACCTGGTCGTGACCAATGTCCCCGGGCCCCAGTTTCCCCTCTACCTCCTCGGCCGCGAGCTCGAGGCGATCTTCCCGATGGTCCCGCTGGCCGGGAACACCGCGCTAGGGATCGCCATCATGAGCTATTACGGCCAGCTCAACTTCGGCCTCTCCGGCGACTACGACGCGCTGGCCGACATCGATGTCCTGGCCGACGAGCTGGAGACCTCGATCGAGGAGCTCGTCGCCGCTGCCTCCGGTCCCCGGGGACCGGGCGCACGCCGCAACGGGCGCAGCCGACCGGCCCACGCCGCGCGCTGAGGCCGCGCTAGCGGTCGCGGACGGCGACCGTCATCCGGGAGAGCACGCACAGCCGCCCGGCATCGTCGGTCATCTCGACCTCCCACACCCAGGTGGTTCGTCCTCGGTGCTTGGCCACGGCCGCGGCATGGATCGTGCCCTCGGTGATCGGGCGCAGGAAGCTGGTCTGGTTCGAGAGCCCCATGGCGATGCGGTTCTCCTCCCGCACGGCCACGCCGGTGGCGATCGAAGCCAGGCTCTCGGCGATGGCGGCAAAGACGCCGCCGTGGACGAGGCCGAAGGGCTGTTTGAGCTCATCGCGGACCCGGACGCGGGCCCGGGCCCGGTCAGGGTCGAGATCGAGTAGCTCGAGCCCATAGAGACGGTCGAATCCGTCGAACTGAAGGGTCTCCGAAGACACGGCGCCGGACCCTAGTGGGTTGACTACCCTAGTGGCGCGCATGGCCTCCATCGATAATTTGCCTGCTGACCAGCAGGCCGTGCTCGAACTCGTGCTGCGGCGTGGCCGCAGCTACGACGAGATCGCCCAGCTTCTGTCGATTGACCGGGCCGGTGTCCGGCAGCGCGCCCTGGCCGCCCTGGATGCCCTCGGGCCGCCGACGCGAGTGCCCGCGGAGCGGCGCGCCCTGATCACTGACTATCTGCTCGGCGCGCTGCCCGAGCCGGTGGCGGCAGAGGTCCGCGAGCACCTCAGCGGCTCGGCCTCGGAACGCGCCTGGGCTCGCGCCGTCAGCTCGGAGCTTCAGGACCTGTCCGAGAACCCGCTGCCCGAGGTCCCTGCCGATACCGGCGCCCGCGAGCGCCGCGAGGAGCCGGTGGCGGCGGCAGCGACCGAGGAGGCCGGCGACACCGGGCCGGTCACACACGCTCCGCGCAGCTCCCGGCGTGGCGGAGCCCTTCTCTTGGGGGGGCTCGGGGTCATCGTCGTCGCCGTTGTCCTGGTTCTCGTCCTCACCGGCGGCTCGTCGAAGAAGCATCCGGCGCCGACGAAGGCGGCAAGCGCCTCCACGGGCGCGACCGGCGCGACGGGCACCACGGGCGCGACGGGAGCCACTGGGGCGCGGGTCATCGCCCAAATCAACCTCAAGCCTCCGAGGGGCGGCAGCTCGCCCGTCGGAATCGCCGAGGTCCTCCAGGTCCAGAAGCAGTTTGGCGTGGCGATCGCGGCCCAGGGCCTCGCCGCCAACACCAAGAGCCCGCCCAACGCGTACGCGGTCTGGCTCTACAACTCCCCGGCCGACAGCAAGATCCTCGGCTTCGTCAACCCCGCCGTCGGCAAGAACGGGCAGCTCAAGACCGCCGGCGGCCTGCCCTCGAACGCCTCGCACTACCAGAAGCTGCTGGTCACGCTGGAGACGAAGTCAAACCCGAAGTCCCCAGGGACGATCGTCCTCGAGGGAACCCTTCCGGGCCTCTAGGCTCGAAACAGCTCCTCGAGCCCTTCCAGAGCATCGCCGAGCCGCTTGCGGGTCGCCCGGCGGAGCATGAACCCGCCGGTGCGCGAGTAGCCGCGGAGCCGCTGGGTCAGCGAGATCGTCACGCGCGTGGCGCCGCCGGCCGGCTCGACCACGATCTCGGTGATCGCCTCACCCAGAACGCGCTCAAAGGGCGTCCCCTCCGTCTCCTGCTCCCAGACCCGCCGCCCGGCGGAGCCATCCCCGCTGTCGGGAGGCTCAGAGGCGAGGACGCGGAAGTCGGCTCGGACCGAGCGGCCCTTGCGGGTGGTGAGCACCTGGGTGAACTCGTCTCCGGAAACGCCCTCCATCCGCTTGACCAGGGGCCACCAGCGGGGCATGTGATGCGGATCGGCCACCACCTGCCACACCCGGTCGGGAGGGGCGGAAACGGTCTTGGAGCGGCGGACTGTCGGCATCAGTCGAATTCGATCAGGCTCAGCACCTGGCGCGGCTGCAGGCGCTGGCGGCCCTCCAGGAAGCTGAGCTCGATCAGGAAAGCGCAGCCGACGATCTCGCCGCCGAGCTGCTCGACGAGCTCACACAGCGCCGCCGCTGTGCCTCCGGTGGCCAGCACGTCGTCGTGGACCAGGACCCGGGCGTGGCCCGCGAACGCGTCGGCGTGGATCTCCAGGGTGCCGAGCCCGTACTCGAGGGCGTAATCAGCGCTCACGGTCTCCGAGGGGAGCTTGCCGGGCCGCCGCGCGGGAACGAACCCGGCCCCCAGCTCGCGGCTGAGCGCCGCCCCCAGGATGAACCCGCGCGCCTCAGCGCCGATCACGTAGTCGACCCGCAGCGGCGCCGCCAGCTCAGCCAACCCGGAGATGGAAGACTCGAGGGCGCGGGCATCGTGCAATAGGGGTGAGATGTCCTTAAACGTGACCCCCGGAGTGGGAAAATCCGGGATGTCGCGGATGAACGCGCGCAGGTCCACGGGCGAGTGACTCGTCCTCAGGTGGCGATGTTGCGCAGGTCCCGGATGAGCAGCAGGTGCTTGAGGTGGGTGGTGACCGAGGCCAGGTTCTCCAGCGCCTCGATCGCTTCCTTGCGGCGCTCGGGGTTACGCGAGCGCAGGGCGGGCGCGAGGATGCTCTGGAGGAGCTGAGCCTCCCGGTCGGCCGAACTGCGGAACACGCGGAGGTTGCGCCCTCCCACCCCGTAGCGCGCCAGCTCGGCCACCGCCCGGACGATCTCCCGCTCGGTCTCGTCGAAATATCTGATGCTTCCCCGCTGGTCGCCCTTGATGACGCCGAAGTCGACCAGTTCTCGGACCAGGCCGGGGTCAGCCGCCGTCTCCTCGCACACATCGTCCAGCGAGTACAGGGCGCCGGGGTCGCGGCCCTGGACGAGCGCCCGGCGCAGGGCACGCCCGTCGCTCGGAGCGGCGACGTCGCGTTCGGCGCGGCCAGCCGCCAGCTCCTGGCGGATCACGCGGAGAGGCAGGAACTCATCCCGCTGGAGGCGCAGGATGGTTCTCAGCCGCTGGACGTCGGTCGCCGTGTAGAGGCGGTAGCCGCCCTGGGTCCGGCGGGGAGACAGCAGCTTCTGATCCTCCAAGTAGCGGATCTTGGAGATCGAGATGTCGGGGAACTCCTGGGCCAGCGCCTTGCACACGGCGCCGATCGTCACCGCCTTCTGGCGCGGGCGCTCGCTCCCAGCCGCCTCGGCCGCCTCGGGCAGCTCGACTCCAGGGGCGTTTGTCGACGAGGTGGCCATCAGCGGCTGAAATAGGCCAGCTTGTATTTGCCCACCTGGAGCTCGTCGCCGTCCACGAGCCGGTGGGATTCAATCCGCTCACGGTTCACGTAGGTCCCGTTGAGCGAGCCGCAATCGTCGAGGTAGTAGTCCTCACCGCGCCGGACCAGGATCGCGTGGTCACGCGACACGGTGACGTCGTCGAGAAAGATGTCGGAGTCGGGCCGACGCCCGATGCTCAGTCGCTCGCCGTCGAGGGGAAAGCTCTCACCGGAGCGCCCCCCGCCGGAGCGGATCACGAGCGCTGCCCCTCCGGCGACCACATCCTCGAGCTGGACCTCCTCGATCTCGCCCGTCTCCCCCACCTTGTAGGTGGCCGTCGTGGTGCCGGGCGGCGGATCACTCTGCGCTATGAATGCACCGCAGCGCTGGCAGTAGTTGGCACCCTCATCGTTGAGGGCGCCGCACTCTGGACAGTGCTGGGTCACCGCCGCTCGGTTGCTACTCGGCGCCGCTGGCCGGAACGCGCCCGGCGAGGATGTCCGTGAGCTGCTGGACATCGGCGCCCGTGATCACGAGCTCTCCGCTCTCGTCCTTCTTACGAAGCCGGTTGACGAGCTCAGCCCGGAGGATGTCGATCTTGCCGTGGAGGATGCGCCGCCGGTAGGACACCTCCATCTCCTCGTCGGTCAGCTGCTTGATCAGCTCTTTGAGCTCCTGGTCGCTGAGCGAGCCGAGGTCGGGAAACGTGTCCATGAATCAGATCCTCCCTAGGGTGCGGAGCGGCGAGTATATCCACGGCCAGCCTATAGGGTCAATCTGAGCTTGAGAGTTTGCTTGCATGCAGCTCGCGCAGCCCCGAACGCGCGTAGAGGACGGTGGCCACGAGCGCGAAGGCGAGGCCCACGTACAACAGGATCAAGGCCAGCCAGTGGACCCCAAGGATGGCGAAGAACGGGGCCCCCATCGTCGGCGCAACTCCGAGCCGTCCCGGCCAGTTGATCTTGAGCTCGATCCCGTGACGTAGGGCGTAGCGGCTCATGATGAGGACCACGAGCTCCCGGAGGATGACCAGGGCGATGGCCCACCGGGGAAGCAGCTCGAAGCGCCAGCACACGGCCATCCCGGACACGACAAGCAGGCGGTCGATCACCGGGTCCAGCAGCGCCCCCAGCCGGCTGTACTGGCCGGTCAGCCGGGCGGCGAAGCCGTCCAGGTAGTCCGCCCAGCCGATGACCGCGAACAGGACCGCCGCGGGCACGCTGTGCCCGTCCTCGGTGTTCAGCGCGATGATCAGGAAGACCGGGATGCCGGCCAGCCGCAGGAAGCCGATGGCGTTAGGGATCGTCCAGGGGTTCAGCGGATGCCCGGATAGCGTCGCCTCGGGCGGAGGTCCCGAGCGGTCGATCCCGAACAGCCGCTGCTTGGACAGTGGGCTCAGGGCAAATCCCGCCACAGCTCGGCCACGGCCGCCGCCGCGCCTTTAAGCGGGACGCTCCGGCTTTCGCGGCCACGGCGGATCTGCACCTCCGCCTCGTTCTCGGCCAGGGCGCGGCGCCCGATCGTCACCCGCAGGGGACAGCCCAGGAGCTCGGCGTCGGCGAACTTCTCGCCCGGATTGGCATCACGGTCGTCGTACAGGGTGTCGAGCCCCACATCACGCAGCTCCTCGTAGAGGCGGTCGGCCACCGCTCGCTCCTCAGAACCCTCCTTGCCGAGAACGACAAGCTCGACATCGAACGGGGCCATCGTGCGCGGCCAGGAGATCCCGTGCTCATCCGCGAACTGCTCGACGGCGGCCGCGGCGGCCCGCGCCGGGCCGAAGCCGTAGGACCCCATCCAGATCAGCTCCTCGGTCCCGGACTCGTCCAGGTAGGTGGCGTGTAGCGGGTCGCTGTAACGCGTGCCGAGCTTGAAGATGTTGCCCACCTCGATCGCCGGCTCGATCCGGATCGGTGAGCCGTTGACGGTGTCCCCGGCCAACACGCTGCGCACATCGACGGTCTCGAACTGAAAATCCCGCCCCGGCTCGACGCCGCGCAGATGAGTGTCGGGACGGTTGGCGCCGGTGACGTAGCCGCCGGGTGCGACTCCGGCGTCGAGCAGGATCGGGAGGTCGGTAGCGACGGGACCGATGTAGCCGGGCGGTCCGAGCCGCTCTTCCACCTCCTCAGCCCTCGCCGGGCGGAAGTCGCCCCCCAGGGCGGTGCGAAGCTTGATCTCGTTGACGCGATGATCGCCGCGGAGGACGACCAGCTTCATCGCGTCCTCATCGACGATGACTGGGAACGCCTTGAGCAGTGCGCCCTCTGGCACCTCGAGTGAGCGGGCGACCTCCTCCACCGTGGTCATGCCCGGCGTGTCCACCGGACTGGGAGCGTCGAGCGGCGTGGGCAGCCTGACCGGCTGTGGCTCGGCGCTGGCCACCTCGACGTTGGCGGCGAAGCCCGCGGCCAGGGCCACGTCGTTCTCGCCCGCGGGGCACGGCGCCATGTACTCGTGCGCCCCGATCCCGCCCATCACCCCCACGTCGGCTTCGACGCGGTACCACTCGAGCCCGCAGCGATCCATCATCCGGTCGTAGGCCACGCGGTGTTTTTCGTACTGCGCGTTCAGGCCCTCCAGATCGCGGTCGAACGTGTAGGAGTCCTTCATGATGAACTCGCGCGTCCGCAGCACGCCGGCACGCGGCCTGGCCTCGTCGCGCTCCTTGATCTGGAAGTGGTAGAGGATGAGCGGCAGATCCCGGTAGGAGCGGACGGCCGACGCCACGTGGAGGGTGACGACCTCCTCGTGGGTCAGAGCCAGCACCATGTCGGCGCCCTTGCGGTCCTTGAGCTTGAACAGCTCATCGATCCCGTAGCGCCCGGTGCGGCGCCAGGGGTCGGCCGGCTGCAGGACGGGCATCAGCATCTCCTGGCCGCCGATCGCGTTCATCTCTTCACGCACGATCTGGACGACGCGCTGGTGCACGCGCCAGCCCGCGGGGAGCCAGCTCCAGAGACCCGCACCGACCTGCCGGATCAGCCCCGCCCTGACCAAAAGGATGTGGCTGATCGCCTCGGCGTCGGCCGGAGGCTCGCGTTCGGTGGGGAGCAGGTAGCCGGAGAGTCGCGTCATTTGCGGGCGAAGCGTACCCAGCCGTGATAGAAGAACCCTGATCCCAGCGACAGTTCAAGGAGTCGAACATGGCCTTTGAAGTCCCGCCCCTCCCCTACGACTACAACGCGCTCGAGCCGCACATCGACGAAGAGACGATGCATCTGCACCACGACAAGCATCATCAGGCCTACGTCACCAACGCCAACAAGGCGCTTGAGGGCACCGAATGGGCCGATAAGCCGGTGGAAGAAGTTCTCCAGAACCTGAACCAGATCCCTGAGGACAAGCGCAAGGCCGTACGCAACAACGCCGGCGGCCATTACAACCACTCGCTGTTCTGGGAATGGATGTCGCCCGACGGCGGCGGGGAGCCCGATGGCGATCTCCGCAGCGCGATCGACTCCGCCTTCGGTTCCTTCGACGACTTCAAGGAGAAGGTGAAGACGACCGGGGTGGGTCAGTTCGGTTCCGGCTGGTCGTGGCTCGTGCACGACGGCTCGGGTCTCGCCGTCATCGGGACGCCGAACCAGGACAGCCCGATCTCCGACGGCAAGACGCCCCTGCTCGGCGTCGACGTCTGGGAGCACGCCTACTACCTCAAGTACCAGAACCGGCGGCCCGACTACATCGACGCCTGGTGGAACGTGGTCAACTGGGCCAAGGTGGCCGAGCTGTTCGGAGCGGTCTCAGGCTAAACGGCCGGCAGGAAGCCGGCCGGTGCTAACTGCCGGCGCACGCAAAGCGGTTACCGCTAACCAGGAGCGGAGCGTGCGCCGGCCAGGAGCCGGACGCGTTCACACCGGACGTCGTTTACACCGGAGGACGTTTACGCCCGAGTGAAGCGGCGCCCGGCGACCGGTGAGACGTCTTCGTCGAGCCGGGCCGCGGCTGACTCCAGCGCGGCCAGGCGCTCCGGCGTCATCGCCGTTGCGTCCTCGTTCTCGGCCAGCCACGCGGCGGCAGCCGCCGCCTCGGCCTCGTCTCGCAAGACCTTCTTGCCGGCGGCGTAGTAGCGGTCTATCTCGGCGAACAGCTCGTCGACGAGCTGTTCTGTCGGGACCTTCTTCAGGGGCTCGCCGCGCGAGTAGATCATTCCCATGTCCTTGGCCCCGGTGATCCCGAAGTCGGCGTGGCGAGCCTCGCCGATGCCGTTCACCGCACAGCCGAGGACGGAGACCTCGATCGGGTCTTCATAGGCCTCGAGCCGCTGCTCGATCTCGGCCACCACGCTGTCCATGTCGAACTGGAGCCGGCCACAGGTCGGGCAGGCGATCAGCACCGGACCGCGCTCGCGGAGCTTCAGGGCTTTTAGGATCTCCCACGCCACCTTGACCTCCTCCTCGGCGTGGAAGGTGGAGAGCGAGATCCGGATCGTGTCCCCAATCCCGTCGGCCAGGAGCGTGCCCAGGCCGACGGCCGACTTGAGCGAGCCGGACCACTTCGTCCCCGCCTCGGTGATCCCCAGGTGCAGCGGGTAGGGGATCCGCTCGGAGAGCAGCCGGTTGGAGGCAATGGTGTTGGGCACGCTGGTCGACTTCATCGAGACCTTGAAGTTCGTGAAATCGAGGCGCTCCATGAGCTCCACGTACTCCACCGCGGCGCTGACCAGCGCCTCGACCGGATTCTCGAATTCGAGCTCGCGCAGGTGCGCAGGCAAGGATCCCGAGTTGACCCCGATCCGCAACGGGGTGCCGAGCTCCTTGGCGCGCCCGACCACGAGCCCCGCCTTCTCGGCACCGCCGATGTTGCCGGGGTTGATCCGCACGCAATGGGCGCCGGCATCCAGAGCCTTCAGGGCCAGCGTGTAGTTGAAGTGGATGTCGGCGATCACCGGGATCGGCGAGTCGCGGACGATCGTCTTCAACGCCTCGACGTCCTTCTCCCGCGGCACGGCCACCCGGACGATGTCCGCACCCGCCTCGGCTACGGTGCGGATCTGATCCATGGTGGCGTTCAGGTCGGCGGTTTCGGTCTTGGTCATCGTCTGGACGACGACCGGCGCGCCGCCACCGATCGGCACCCCGCCCACGCTGATCTGGCGCTCAGAGGCCATGGCTGGGAGTGTAGAGCGACCCCCGGGACGGCTGGTTGGAAGGCGGTTAGTCCCCGCGGGGTCCGCCGCGCCCCCGCAGGGCCACGATCCCGAAGGCCGCTCCTCCGAGGACAAGGATCGCCAGGACGACGATCAGCCACGTGGGCAGGAATGAGCTCCCGCCGGAGGCGGTGCCGCCCTTGAGGTGGCCGATCTTCTCCAGCAGCGCCTGCTGCAGGACGTTGTAACAGCCGGAGTACTCGCGGATGTAGGCCGGCATCGTGCTCAGGCCGTGGCGGAGCTGGGCGGCGGTATAGGTCTGTGTGAGGTGGCCGTGGAGCTGGCAGTCGGCGACCGGTGGCGAGAGGCCCGCCGCTGATGCCGGCGTGGCGAGCAGACAGAGCAACCACCCCACGGCAACAATCGCTAACAGCCTGCGCACCGGCGCAACGTTATTGTGCGCGGCTTGCCGCCGCTTCACAGGTTGCCCCGATGGTTGGCGCTGGCCGCGCTGCCGATGCTGACGCTCGCCGGGTGCGGAGGCTCAAAGCCGCAGGGGACCGTCCGCTCGGCGCCGCTGATCTCGATCTTCGAGGCGCCGTTGCAGCTGGCGACCGCGCCCGGGCCGACGCTCAACCTCCTGCATCGTCTCGGGGTGGACGACGTGCGTGTGATCCTGCCCTGGTCCAGGATCGCCCCTGACGCGACATCCCATAAGGTCCCGGCTGGCCTCGCCGGGGCCTCCCCCGCGGCCTATCCGGAGGTCAACTGGGCCCCCTACGACGCCATCATCCGCGCCGCGGCGGCCCGCAAGATGGGCGTGCTCCTCAACGTCTCGGGGCCGGCTCCACTGTGGGCGAGCGCCCGGGGGGCTCCACCCGGGGCCGAACCAGGGGTATGGAAGCCTTCGGCGACGCAATTCCGCCTCTTCGTACACGCCGTCGGCGTGCGCTACAGCGGTCACTACAAGCCCCCCAGCGGGGGCGGGGCGCTGCCCCGGGTGAGCTTCTGGTCGATCTGGAACGAACCCAATCTCGGCGAGGCCAACCTGGCGCCCCAGGCCATCGATAACTCGACCGTCGAGAGCTCGGCGCAGATGTATCGGGAGCTGCTCGACGCCGGGTGGTCCTCGCTCCAGGCCACCGGGCACGGCCAGGACACGATCCTCATCGGCGAGCTGGCTCCCTACGGCCAGACCGGCCCGGGAGATCCGGGCAACTTCGGCGAGATGGCGCCGCTGCGCTTCCTGCGGGCGCTGTACTGCGTTGACTCTTCGCTGCAACCGCTGCGTGGCGCGGCGGCCGCCGAGCGGGGCTGCCCCACGACGGCCGCAGCGTCAAAGAGCTTTGCTACGAAGCACCCGGCCCTCTTCCAGGCGAGCGGGTTTGCCATGCATCCCTACGCCAATCTCGAGACGGCGCCACCCAGCCTCGTGCTTCCGGACGAGCCCGACTTCGTCTACCTGGCCACCCTCTCCCGGCTCGAGAGCTTTCTCGACACGGTCACGAAGGTCGATGGGGCAGGCAGGCAGTTCCCGATCTACTCGACTGAATTCGGCTACTTCACCAAGCCCCCTTCCCCTAGCGCGCCGTCGCTCGCCCTGGCCGCCGAGTACATCAATCAGTCCGAGTACATGTCCTGGCGCATGCCCCGGCTGCGCTCGTGGGACCAATACCTCCTCGCCGATCCGCAGACCGGCGGCCCGTCCGCGTTCAACTCCGGCCTCGAGTACTCCAGCGGCCAGCCCAAGCCCATCGTCTTCGACGCCTGGCGCATGCCCCTGTTTCTCCCGGCGACACGAGAGCAGAAGGGGCACGGGCTGGAGGTGTGGGGCGACGTACGCCCGATCCACTACACACCCCGACCCCAGGATGTGCGCATCCAACTGGAGCCAGGCGGCCACGGTGGCTTCGAGACGGTCCAGACGGTGTCCGTGAGCGACCGAGGCGGCTACTTCGACACCTCCGTCAAGTTCCCCTCGAGCGGGGAGGTGCGGCTGACCTGGACCTACCCGCACGGCCCCACCATCCACAGTCGCCTGGTCACGATCAGCGTGGACTGACCGGGGCGCAACTTATGCTCCGTTCGCAGGTTGATCCTCCAGTGCGCGCGCGTGTGGGCCTTGCCGTCCTGACCCAGTCGATCGTCGCGGCTTTCGCCGCGCTGACGCTCGCTGCTGCTCCGGCGGCCGCGTCGCGCGGTCAGATCGCGGTCCTCCAGGACGACGTGGCCCTGCAGAGCAACCCCGCCGCGACGCTGCAGGAGATGCGTCACCTCGGCGTCCAGATGGTGCGGGTTTACGTCCGCTGGTCGACCTTGGCTCCGGCCCCCAACTCCCGCCACCGTCCGAACTTCAACGCCCTGGATCCAAACGCCTACTCGGCCAGGACCTGGGCCTGGCTCGACGCCGTCGACCGAGACGCGGCAGCCCGGGGGATCAAGGTGATGTTCGTCCCGACCGGATTCGCGCCCCTATGGGCCCAGGGAGCGAACCCTGGTAGGTACGGAGGCAGATATGACCCCGAATACGCCTGGGAGCCCTCGGCCAGTCAGTACGGCGCCTTCGTGCACGCCGTGGGCGAGCGCTACAGCGGCACGTTCACCCCCAAAGGGCAGACCACTCCCCTTCCGCGGGTCAGCACCTGGGAGCTCTACAACGAGCCCAACTTCGGCGAGGACCTGGCCCCCCAGGCGATCGACGGCTCAAGCGTCATCTACTCCCCCCGCATGTACCGAGCCCTGGCCGACGCGGCGTGGAGCTCGCTGTCGGCCACCGGTCACTCCCGGGACACGATCCTCATCGGCTCGCTGGCCGCCGCCGGCGCTCAGGCCAAGCCCGGGCGCGGCCGCCCTCAGGGCCTGCCCGGGACCTACGGTGAGACCAAGCCGCTCGTCTTCATCCGCGAGCTCTACTGCCTGAACGGGAGCTATCACCGCTACCTCGGTCACGCGGCGGCGGTCCGCGGCTGCCCCACCACTCAGGCCGGGTATCGCCGGTTCAAGGCGCAGAACCCGGTGCTGTTCCGCGCCAGCGGGTTCTCGGATCACCCGTATGTGCTCGCCAAGGGGCTTCCTCCCACCAAGAGCGACTCCAACGACCCGAGCTACGCCGAGTTCAGCCAGCTGGGCCGGTTCGCCGCCACGCTGGATCGGATCCAGCGGAGCTACGGCTCGGGCAAGCGGTTCCCGATCTGGAACACCGAATACGGCTACGTCACCTGTCCCCCCACCTGCCACGACACCAACCACAACGTCTCCCCCGCCACGGCCGCCATCTACATCAACTGGGCCGAGTATCTGTCCTGGCGCAATCCGCGCCTCGCCAACACAATGCAGTACCTGCTCTATGACCCGAGCCCAACCGTCGGCACGCCTGAATACGGCGGCTTTTCCAGCGGCCTGTACTACTTCCCCACGGTCCACGGCGGGGTGGCCAAGCCCGCCTACAACGCCTACCGAATGCCGCTCTTCTTGCCCAACGCCAAGGCCCGCCGCGGGCGACCGGTTCAGGTGTGGGGCGACGTCCGCCCGGCTCCCTTCGCGGTGGCCGACGGGGACGGGCCTCAGTACGCCCAGATCCAGTTCGCGGCCCGAGGTGGGGCGTGGAAGACCGTCAAGACGGTTGCCATCACCGATCCTCACGGCTACTTCGACACCTGGGTGACGTTCCCGTCCAGCGGCTCGGTGCGGGTCCTCTGGAACTATCCAACCTTCGATCCGTCGCTCTATCCCTTCCAGCAGTCTCTGACCACGTATGCCGAGCCGCTGGCCTCCGCCATCAGCCGGACCGCTCCGGTGACGATCACCTAGATGCGCGCTGTGGGGGTCCGCATGCTGAGGGTCGGCCGGATCGCGGCGGCCATCGCGGTCCTGCTCACGCTTCCCGCCTGCCGGGCCGCTGCCGCCCCGAGCCAGCAGTCGATGCTCGAGGACGACGTCCAGCTGATGGAGAACCCGGCGGGGACGCTGGCCCAGTTACGGCTGCTCGGGGTCCAGCGCATCCGGGTGGCCGTCCGCTGGTACTACATCGCGCCGGCCCCGCACTCCCGGCGGATGCCCCGTCACTTCGACGGCAATGATCCTGCCTCCTACCCAGCAGGCAAGTGGGCGATATGGGACCAGATCGTGCGTGACGCGGCCCAGGACGGTATCGGCCTCGATTTCAACCCCATGGGGGGCGCCCCACTGTGGGCCGAAGGCGGCGGCGCTCCCCGCGGGAACACGAATCCCAACTGGGAGCCCTCCCCGGGTCTCTACCGGCAGTTCGTCCACGCCCTGGGCGTGCGCTATAGCGGCAGCTATGACCCCAAGCTCAAGCGCACTGTTCACGACGCCAACGACCTGCCCCGGGTCTCCTTCTGGTCGGTCTGGAACGAGCCCGACTATGGGCCGAGCCTAGCCCCGCAGGGGGTGATGGGGCACCTGACAATCGAGAACAGCCCCCGCATGTATCGCAACCTGGTCGACGCCGCCTGGAGCGCACTGGCCGCGACCGGGCACCGCCACGACACTTTTATCTTTGGAGAGCTGGCGCCGCGGGGATATCCCTTCTTCGGCGTCTTCAGTGGCATGAAACCGATCACCTTCATGCGCGCCCTCTACTGCGTGGATTCCAGCTATCGGCCGTTGACCGGGGCTGCCGCCGCGGCACGGGGCTGCCCCACGTCGGCCGCCGCCTCGCATCGTTTCCGGGCGCTCAACCCGGCCCTGTTCCAGGCCAGCGGGATCTCCGATCACCCCTACATGCGCTGGTATCCGCCCAACGACGAGGAACAGCCCGACCCTCAGTACACGAGCCTGGCCGAGATCGGGGAATTGACCTCGGCCGCCGACCGGCTCCAGCGCGTGTATGGCTCCAGGCGGCGCATGCCCATCTGGGACACCGAGTTCGGCTACATCACGACACCGCCCAAGCACGACAACCAGTACGAGCCGTCCAAGCCTCACCACCAGCCGTGGCCCTCCCAGAACACCGCTGCCTACTACCTCAACTGGGCCGAGTACATCTCATGGCGCAATCCGCGCATGGCCTCCTATTTCCAGTACCTGCTCCAGGATCCGCTCCCCTCGATTAAGAGCGATGACTGGGGAGGATTTGCCAGCGGGCTGATCAGCTACAACGGCAAACCCAAGGCGACCTATGCCGCGTGGCGGCTGCCGCTCTACATGCCGCGGACAACGGGACGCGCAGGGCAGCGCCTCGAGGTGTGGGGCTGCGTGCGCCCGGCGCACTACGCCCTCATGGACACGGGGCAGCCGCAGACGGCGCAGATCCAGTTCGCCCCCCGCTCGGGCGGTGCCTACCGGACCCTCGGCTCGGTGACCATCAGCTCCAAGAGCGCCAGCTGCTACTTCGATCTGCACCTGGGCTTCCCCAGCAGCGGCTGGGTGCGCTTGGCCTGGAGCTACCCAGGGGGAGATCCGTTGCTGGGGAATCTGCCCGCTGGCGGGCAGATCATCTATAGCCGCGTGATCGCGTTGCGCCTGCGCTGAGGCTCCACCCACAGCGGTTAAGCTTGCGCGATGGTGTCAGGCGCGGAGCTGGTGCGGCGCTTGCAGGGGATCTGCGGCCCAGAGCACGTGCTCACCCATCCGGACGCGCTGGCCACCTACCGGTCCGACGGCCTCGCGCATTACCGCCAGACTCCCTTGGCCGCGGTCTTGCCCGGCCGCGATCGGGAGGTCCAAGCCGTCGTCCAGGCCTGCTTCGAAGCCGGCGTGCCGTGGGTGGCGCGCGGCTCTGGCACCGGGCTCTCCGGCGGGGCACTGCCGGTGGCGGAGGGCGTGCTGATCGTGCTCTCGCGCCTGCGCCGCATCCTCGCCATCGAGCTTGAGGACAGCCGGGTCGTGGTCGAGCCCGGCGTGACCAATCTGGCCATCTCCCGGGCCGTCGCGCCGACTCACTTCTACCCCCCCGATCCCTCGAGCCAGATCGTCTGCTCGATCGGCGGCAATGTGGCCGAGAACTCCGGGGGCGCCCACTGCTTCAAGTACGGCTTCACGACCAACTATGTGACCGGGCTCGAGGTGGTGCTGAGCGACGGCACCGTGGCCCAGTTCGACCGTGATGCTCCCGGCTATGACCTGCTCGGCGCCTTCGTGGGGTCCGAGGGGACGCTCGGCGTGGCGACCCGGATCACCCTGCGCGTGGTGCCCCGGCCCGAGGGCGTGCGGACGTTGGTCGCCTTCTTCGAGGACACGGGCGCCGCCGGGGGCGCCGTGACCGCGATCGTGGCCGCCGGAATCGTCCCCGGCGCGATCGAGATGATGGACCGCCTCTCGATCAAGGCGGCCGAGGAAGCGACGGGGGCCGGCTACCGGCTGGACGCCGGGGCGGCACTCCTGGTCGAGCTCGATGGCCCCGAGGTCGAATGCGAGGCCCGCCTCAGCGAGGTGCTGACGCTCTGCTCCGACGAGGGGGCGATGGAGATCCGCAGGGCCGAGAACGAGGCCCAGCGCGACCTCCTGTGGAAGGCGCGCAAGGCGGCCTTCGCCGCCATGGGCCGCGTGGCTCCGGCGTACTACGTCCAGGACGGCGTCATCCCCCGTACCCGGCTGCAGGAGGTCCTCCGACGGATCGACGAACTCGCCGCCGAGTACCAGCTTCAGGTGGCCAACGTGTTCCACGCCGGGGACGGCAACCTGCACCCGCTGGTCTGTTACGACGCGGCCCGAGAGGGCGAGCCGGCGCGGGCCGAGGAGCTGGCGGGGCTGATCGTCAAGACGTGCGTCGACGCCGGCGGGTCGATCACCGGGGAGCACGGGGTCGGCGTGGACAAGAAGGCGTACATGCCCTCGATGTTCTCTGAGCCCGACCTGGATGCCTTCCAGCGCCTGCGCTGCGCCTTCGACCCCCACGGCCTGGCGAACCCGGGCAAGGTGATGCCGACCCCCCGGCTGTGTGGCGAGGTCCCGGGTCCCTACCGAGAGCATCCGCTCGAGCGCGCTGGAGTGGCGGCGCGGTTCTAGTGGCGAGGCAAATCGCGCCCACAAGCTTCGACGAGGCGGCAGCGGCGCTCCAGGACGCCGCGACGGCCGCGACCCCGGTCCGCGTTATCGGCGGCGGCACGAAGCCTTGGGGCCGGCCTGGGGTACCGCCGGGTCTGCAGATCCGCACGGCCAAGCTCGACCGGATCGTCGAGCACAACGCCGGAGACCTGACGGCGGTGCTCGAGGCCGGGGTGCCTCTCGCCAAGGCCCAGCAGCAGTTCGCCACCTCTTCTCAGATGTTGGCCCTGGACCCCTACCTGGGCCCCGAGCACGAGGCGACGATCGGCGGGATCATCGCCACGGCGGACGCCGGCCCCCTGCGCCACCGCTACGGCGCTCCCCGGGATCTCATCCTCGGAGTCACGGTGGCGCTGAGCGACGGAACGATTGCGCGGTCCGGGGGCAAGGTGATCAAGAACGTCGCCGGCTATGACCTAGGCAAGCTCTTCTGCGGCTCGCTCGGGACCCTGGGCATGATCCTCTCCGTGAACGTCCGCCTGCATCCGCTGCCGGCCGTGACCCTGACCACGCTCGGGGTAGCTACCGACCCCGATACGGCGGCCCGCGCCGCCCACGACCTGACCGCAGCCCCGCTCGAGCTTGAGGCGCTTGACGTGGCCTGGCGTGGCGGTCGCGGCGGGATCCTGGCCCGGTGTGCCGGGGTCCAGTCCCGCCGGCGAGCGGAGATGACAGCCGCCCTGATGAGCGACGCCGGGCTGCGGGATGTCGAGGTGACCGATGATGACGCCGAGCTGTGGGCGCGCCAGCGCAGCGGCCAGCGCTCTCCGGGCCGAGCCCTGGTACGGGTGGCGGCACAGCCCAGTGCCCTGGCCACGGTGCTCCGGGTCGCCGATGCCCATGACGCGACCGTGGTGGGGCGGGCGGCCTACGGGCACTTCTTCATCGCCCTGGACCCGGCGGCGGCACCCGATCTCCTGCGAGCGCTGCCGCCCGGCGCCACGGCGGTCCTCCACGACGCTCCCGCCGCCCTGGTCGAGACCGTGGATCCCTGGGGAGGCTCGCACGACCCGGCGGCGCTCGAGCTCATGCGGCGCGTCAAGGCGCGCTTTGACCCGCGCGGGGTGTGCAGCCCCGGCGTCTTCGTCGGCGGCATCTGAGATGGCCGCCTTCGACGATCACCGCACCCCGCAGCTCGACATCGTCGAGGACTGCGTTCACTGCGGCTTCTGTCTCGACACGTGCCCCACGTACGCGCTGTGGGCAGATGAAGCCGATTCCCCGCGCGGGCGCATCGTCCTCATCGGCGACGCCCTGACCTCGGCTGAGGAGGTCTCAGATGAGATGGTCACACGCTGGGACCGGTGCCTCGGCTGCATGGCCTGCGTTACGGCCTGCCCCTCCGGTGTCCGCTACGACCGCCTGATCGAGCGGGTTCGGCCCCAGGTCGAGCGCCACCACCGCCGGTCTCTGCCCGAGCGCGCGCTGCGGCGGCTCATCTTCTCAACCCTCCCCCATCCCGGACGCCTGCGGGCGGTGGCCCCCATGCTCGGACCGGCCCGCCGGCTCAGTGACGGTCTCCTGCCCGGACGCCTGGCCGCGCTGACGAAGGTGGCCCCCCGCGCGCCGCTGCGCAAGCTCATGCGTTCGCGGCTCCCGGAGCGGACTCCTGCCGTCGGCCCGCGGCGCGGGCGCGTGGGGCTGCTCCTGGGCTGCGTGCAGCGCGTGTTCTACGCCGAGGTGCAGCTGGCGGCCATCCGCGCGCTGGCCGCCGAGGGCTTCGAGGTGCTAGCCCCGCGGGCGCCGGCCTGCTGCGGCGCGCTCGAGTTCCACGCCGGCGAGGAGGGGGCGGCGGTGAAGCGGGCCGAGGACACGATCGCCGCCTTCGCCGCCCTCGGCGAGCTCGACTACGTCGTGATCACGGCCGCGGGCTGCGGCTCAGCCATGAAGGAATACGGCGATCTCCTCGACACTCCAGCGGCCCACGCGTTCGCCCGGCGGGTCCGGGACGTCACCGAGATCCTCGGCGACCTCGAGCCGGTGGCGCCGCGGGGGCCGGTGCCGCTGCGGGTGGCCTACCACGACGCCTGCCACCTCGCCCACGCCCAGGCGGTGCGCTCCCAGCCCCGGCAGATGCTCCAGGGCATCCCGGAGCTCGAGCTTCTGGAGGTCGGCGCCGAGCGCGATCTCTGCTGTGGCTCGGCCGGGATCTACAACCTCATCCAGCCCGAGCCGGCGGCCGAGCTCGGGGCCCGCAAGGCGAGCCACCTGGTGGAAACCGGGGCCCAGGCGATCGCCGCGGCCAATCCGGGTTGCGCGGCCCAGCTCGACCTGCACCTGCGTGAGCTCGGTCACCCACTCCCCATCTATCACCCGGTCGAGCTGGTTTGGCAGTCGATCAAGGCAGGCTCGTAGGTGTTCTTCGCCGTTCGCCTCCAGCGCGGAGGGCCGTGGGACTGGTCACGCGGCCTGCGCGAGCAGGACGGCTTCGAGGAGCACGCCCGGTTCATGGATGGGCTGGTCGACGAGGGGTTCATCGTGCTCGGCGGACCGCTCGCGGGCGACCGCGAGATTCTCCACGCCATCTCCGCTCCCTCCGAGGACGAGGTGCGCCGTCGGCTGGCCCAGGACAACTGGCACCAGAACGGGATGCTCACCGTGACGAGCATCGAGCCCTGGACGATCCTCCTCGACGGGCGCGCGCCTTAGCCACGCTTTAGCCGCACGTCATGCCTGAGGCGGTGATCTTCGATCTCGACGGCGTGCTCCTGGACTCCGAGCAGCTCTGGAACCAGGCCAAGGAAGCGCTCGTGCGAGACACGAGCGGCACGTGGCGCGAGCAGGCCCCCCACGACATGATGGGCATGAGTTCCCCCGAGTGGTCGGCGTACCTCCACGACGAGCTCGGGGTACCCCTCGACCCAGCGACGATCGACCGCGAGGTCGTGGCGCGGATGGAGGAGCTCTACCGGGAGAGGCTGCCGCTGCTCCCGGGTGCGGTCGAGGCCGTGCGGCGTCTCGCTGAACGCTGGCCGCTCGGGCTCGCCTCCTCCTCGAACCGGGAGATCATCGACCTCGCCCTCGAGCTCGCCGGACTCACGAGCTGCTTCGTCGCGACGGTGTCATCCGAGGAGGTGGCGCACGGCAAGCCCGCCCCCGACGTGTATCTCGAGGCGGCCCGGCGCCTCGAGGCGCCTCCCGCCACCTGCATCGCGGTCGAGGACTCGAGCAATGGCCTGCGGGCCGCCGCGGCGGCGGAGATGACAGCGATCGCCGTCCCCAATCCCCACTACCCACCCGATCCCGACGCTCTGGCCCTGGCCGCGGTGACGCTCGGGTCGCTGCGCGAGCTCACGCCAGAGGTGGTGGAGGAGGTCTGAGGGCCTGCGACGGAGGCGAACGATGAGATCGCGCGCGCGGCTGCGAAGGCTAGGCGTACATCGCGTCGATCGCGTCCCGGTACTTGGCGGCGATCGGCTTGCGCTTGAGCTTCATCGTCGGGGTGAGCTCCTCCCCGCCCGGGAGCCAGTCGCCTTCGACGATGGAGAACTTCTTGATCTGCTCGACCCGGGAGAGGTGCGTGTTGGCCTCGTCGATTCCCGCCTGGACGGCCTCGATGACCTTCGGCTCGGCTGCCAGGTCCTCCAGACGCTCGGCTTCGATCCCCCGCTGCTTCGCCCACCCAGGCGCGTAGTCGACGTCGAGCACGATCAAGGCGGTGTTGTAGGAGCGGCCGTCGCCGATGGCCACGGCCTGGCCGATGAGCGGACTCGCCGTCTTGATCGCCGCTTCGATGTTGGCCGGGGACATGTTCTTGCCCGCGGCGTTGATGATGAGCTCCTTCTTGCGATCGACCAGGCGCAGGTAGCCGTCCTCGTCGAGCTCGCCGATGTCGCCGGTGTGGAGCCACCCGTCAGCGTCGAGCGCCTCGTCCGTCTTCTCAGGCTGGTTGCGGTAGCCGAGCATCACGAACTCGGAGCGGATCAGAACCTCGCCGTCGTCGGCGATCTTGATCTCGCACCCGGGTGACGGCGGGCCGACGGTGCCGAGCTTCACTTCGCCGGGCCGGTTGCAGGCACCCGCCCCGCAGGTCTCAGACATCCCCCACAGCTCGGCCAGCTCGATGCCCAGCGCGTGGAAGAACTCCAGCACCTCGACCGGCGTGGGCGCCGCGCCGACGTTGACGGCCTGAATCTTGTCGAGCCCCAACATGGCCCGGAAGTTGGAGAAGTAGCGCTCGTCGGCCTCTTTGACCGTGGCTTCGAGCTCGTCGGGCACCGGCTGACCAGACTGGCGCAGGCGGACCCGCTCAAGCGAGGCCGCCATCGCCTCCTCGAGCGGCTTTCGCTGCTCCGGGGGCTGAGAGGCCAGCATCGCCTCCAGCCCTGCCTTCAGCTTCTCCCAGATGCGGGGGACGGCGAAAAACCATGTCGGGTGGACCTGCGGCAGGTAGGAGACGACCTCGCGGGGGTTAGGGCAGCAGGTGACCGACCCGGCGTAGATGACCGGGATGTAGTGGTGGGCCATGCGCTCGGCGATGTGCGCGGCGGGGAGCCAGGAGATGACCTTGCTGCCGGCGTCGAAGGTGATCATCGCCTCGATCTGCTGGGCGGCGAACATCACGTTGTGGTGGGAGAGCTGCACACCCTTGGGCGGTCCCGTGGTTCCCGAGGTGTAGATCAGCGTGAGGACGTCGCCCGGCTCCACCGGCGGGAGCGAGGTGGGATCAAAGTCGGGGTTCGAGCCCTCTACCTCATCGAGGGCCAGCGTCCCCTGCGGCGCCTCGCCATCGACCACGATCACGTGCGTGAGCCGTGGCAGGTTTCGCCGTGCCGCGAGGAAGACATCGAGGAACGCCTGCTCGACGATCGCCACGTGAGTGTCGGCGTCGTTGATCAGGTACTCGATCTCCTCGGCTGGATAGGTGGTGTAGATCGAGAACGGGGTGGCCCCGAGCGTGACCGCGGCCAGATCGGCGATTTGGAACTCGGGGCGGTTGCCCAGCATCAGCGCCACCGTGTCGCCCCGGGCCACGCCCAGCCTGGCCAAGCCTCCGGCCAGGGCATCGACGCGCTCAAGCAGCTCAGACCACGTGAGGCTCACGCTGTCGTCTGAGGTGCGGACGGCCGTGATCTCGGGATGGGCCTCCGCCGTGCGGCGCAGGGCCTCGGTCAGGGTTGGAGCGTCGACGGCCCGCCGGCTCGCCTGGGTGATCGTGCTGCTCGCCACGGCGCGTATCGTAACCGGCCTGCTCACGGGGGCTTTTTGGGAGCGCCTATCGCCCGTGGGCAGCGGTGCCGATACAGGCCTGGGGATTGATCACACCTAGGGAGGCACGGAATGAACCGACGCACCTGCTTCAACTGCCAGAGCACCTGGTACTCGCTGGCCGATGACGAGCTGGAGTCACCGCACACATGCCCGCGCTGCGGCGACCAACTCGCCCCCATCGCCCAGGCTGAGATCAGGGGCCGGACCTCAGAGACCCAGGGCGGCGCTGCTGCCCAAGCCCCGACCAGCTGAATCGAGCGCCGTGACGGACGCGTAGCCGCTGCTCGTGGGCAGCGCGATCGGCGTCTCAAATCCAGCACGGGGCGTGATGCCGACCGGGCTGAGCGCTGTCGGGCTTGGCCCCGCGTTGGCCTGCCAGGCGGCAACCCCGGTGGCCCCGTTCCAGCTCGCATAGAGGTCGCTGACGCTTCCCGCCGTGATGGCCGCGACTGCCGGCGGGTCGAGCGGCTGACCATTCCACGGCAGACGAAAGGCGCGGTAGGTGGCGTGACCCCACGGCAGGCGGAGATCCGTCTGGAGCGAGCCATCGGGCGCGAACTCGCTCGCCCCGGGCCAGTTGCCCCAGCCCAGGATGACGCTGCCGTCGTCCAGGAGCTGCATGTTGCCCATTGCGTAGGCCAGCAGGGGCCGAGGGTGGCGGTAGGCCTGCACGAGCGAGGCCCGGTGGTGGGCGTGGTCGAGGGCCAGGACGAGGCCCCGTGACTGCGACTCGGTCTTGCGGGCGCCGGCGCCGTCGTCGAACAGCGTGATCCGGCTCCCCGGCTGGACCCGCGCGTCGTGCTGCCAGGCGAACCGGGCGCCGTGCGCCATGGCGAAGTCGCTCTGCTTTCCCCCCAGACGCCAGAGGACCCGGCCGCTGCGCCGGTGGATCTTGTAGACGGCCCAGGTGTTCCGCGCCGAGATCAGTAGGTGGCCATCGCTCGTCAGGTCGATCGAGTTGACGTGCAGGTAGTCCCAGAGGCCCCACGGCGAAAGGTAGGACTCCGTGAGCGGGATGTGGTCAAGACTTCGCCACTCCAAGAGGACGCGACCGGTGCGAATGTCGATCTCCTGGATGACCGACTCGAGCACCTGGCCGTCGCGGGAGCCGCCGAGCGACGACAGATCGGCCGGGACGGTCTGCGGATAGCAGGTCACGAGCGCCGTTCCCTCCGGCGTGAGCAGGAGTTCGTGGAGGTCAGCGTGCCGTCCGCGGCCGGCGTGAATTCGCCCCACCAGACGGTAGGAGGTGTCGAGGATCACGCCGCTACCCCGGCCGTAGCCGGACGCGGCATCGACCACTCCCTCCCACCAGGCCAGCACGGGCTGGTTGGCGTACTGCTGGACCTTGAAGTTCGATACCCACTGGCCGTGCGGCACCGGGTGAAACCAGACGAGCTGCCCGGCCGCGTCGACGATCAGCGCTCCCGCCTGGGCACCGCCGTTGTTGGTCGGGCCGAGGAAGAAGTAGCCCTCGTCCCCCGAGGCGGCACCGCCGGAGACGCTGACCGTGGGTGGATGCAGGTCCCGGCGGGAGTGAAACGACATGTATCCCGGGGTCCCAGCGGTCTCGGCGGGCACCGTGGCCGCTGCTCTGGCGGTCCGGGCCGGGAGGAGCGCCACCGCGGCACCGCCACACGCCGCTTGGAGGAACTGCCCACGCGTCAGATCCATCAGACGCCTCGAAGTACAGCAGCGCCGGCCCGGCGCTGCGCCGGCTATCTGACCTTGAAACCGGAGCCGGTCAGCGTAGAGATGTCGTTGCTCAGCCCGATAACGAAGATGATCAGGATGAGCGCGAAGCCGACCGCCCCGGCGCGCTCCATCACCTCGACCGGGATCCGCTTGCCCCGGACCTTCTCGGCCACGGCCCAGAACACGTGCCCGCCGTCGAGCGGCAGGAACGGGAACAGATTGATCACGGCCAGCGAGAGCGAGATCAGCGCCAGCGTGTAGAGCGCCTCCACGGTGCTGTAGGCAAAGCGCTCCTGGGTGACCTTGAAGCCTCCGACGACGCCGTGGAGGTTCTTGCGATCCTTGGGCTCGAAGATCCGGACCACGGTCGAGACGGTCGTGTGGGTGACGTACCACATCTGGCTCACGCTCTGTCCGGCCGAGTTCACGGGTCCGAGCGCGCGGTGGGCGGTGGCCTGGCCGTAGGCGAAGCCGACGCGCATCCGCTTTACCGAGGCGTCGTAACGCGGATAGATCGTCAGCGGGAGCAGCTTCCCGCCCCGCTTGACGACGATCGTCACCGGTGTTGCAGCCTGGCAGCCGTTGGTCTCGGCGCCGGCGCAGCGATGGCTGTTCACCGCGGTCTCCAGCTGCTTCTCGGTCGGGTAGGCGCGGCCGTCGATGCTGATCAGCACATCCCCGTCCTTGAGGTAGCTCGAGGCCGGCGCCGTCAGTGCACCCCCGATCTGCCACACCTTCTGGTTGCCGTGGGTCACCCCGGCGTAGATCCCCTGCGACCAGAAGATCCCCCAGATGAGAAGGAACGCGATCAGCAGGTTGACCGTCGGGCCGGCCATGATCACGACCACACGCTTCCAGACCGGCTGGTTGTAGTAGGCGCGCTGACGGACCGCGGCCAAGTGACCCTCGAGCTCGGAGATCTCGGAATCGAGCCTGGGATCGGCCGCCCCTTCGCCGCGCACCCGCGCGCGCTGGTCCCGGAGCGCGTCGAGCTCGTCCTCCTCGGGCAGGCGCTCACGCGGGTTCATGCCCGTGATCCGCACGTAGCCACCGAGCGGCACCGGACCCACGCCGTACTCAGTCTCCCCTCGGCGAAATTTGAGCAACATCGGCCCGAAGAAGAGCGAGAAGCGTTCGACGCGCATGCCCACCGCCTTGGCGGCGACGAAATGCCCGAACTCGTGGAGGATGATCAGCGCGGCGAAGCCCAGGAAGGCCAAGAGATAAGACACGCCGTGAGTGTCGCAGGCCCGATGGTCGGCCCCAGACGGCCCTTACGAAGCTCTTCGCCGCCTCAGGCGACGGCGCGGTCAGCCACGAGCTCGCCCGCGGCGCGGCGGGCGCGGGCATCGGCCGCGCCGAGGGCGTCAAACGAGTGCACCCGCTCGGCCGGGAGCTCGGCCAGCGTTTCCTCGATCACGGCCGCGATGTCCAGGAAGCGCAGGCGTCCGGCCAGAAAGGCGTGCACCGCCACTTCGTTGGCGGCATTGAGCGTGCATGGTGCTGTTCCACCAGCGAGCGCCGCCTCCCGGGCCAGTCGGAGGCAGGCGAACGTCTCCTCGTCCGCGGGCTCGAAGCTCAGCTTCCCCAGCGCGGTCAGGTCAAGCGGAGCCACAGGGACATCGACCCGCTCCGGGTAATGCAGGGCGTAGGCAATCGGGACCCGCATGTCCGGATAGCCGAGGTGGGCGAGCGTCGCCCCGTCGCACAGCTGGATCAGGCTGTGGATGATCGACTGGGGGTGCACGACGACCTCGATCCGGTCATACGGGGTACCGAACAGGTGATGGGCCTCGATCAGCTCGAGTCCCTTGTTCATCAGGGTCGCCGAATCGATCGTGATCTTTCCTCCCATCGACCAGGTGGGATGGGCCAGCGCCTGCTCGACGGTGACCTCCGCGAGCTCGGATCGCCGCATCCCGCGGAAGGGACCGCCCGACGCGGTCAGGATGAGGCGCTCGACGGTTCCCGCCTCCTCTCCGGCCAGCAGCTGGAACAGGGCCGAATGCTCAGAGTCGACGGGGATGATCTGTGCTCCCGTGGCCTCGGCAAGCTGGGTGACGAGCTCGCCCCCCACGACGAGCGACTCCTTGTTGGCCAGGGCGAGGTCGATTCCCTCCCCCAGCGTGGCCACCGTGGGGACAAGCCCGGCCGAGCCGACCACCCCGTTGAGGACCATGTCGCAGCCACATTCGGTGATCAGCTCGACGATGCCCTCGGTTCCGGCCAGCACCTCGCCGTCGGTCCACACCTCGGCCGCCCGGGCGGCGGCGTCCCCGTCGGCCAGGGCGATCCGCGTCACCCCGTACTCGCGTGCCTGGGCCACCAGCGGCTCCCAGGCGCTGGCCGCGCTGAGTGCCACCACTTGCAACTCGCCGGAGGCGCGGGAGACCACATCGAGGGCCTGGAGACCTATCGATCCGGTCGAGCCGAGGATGGCCAGGCGGCGTGGCACGCGGCGATTGTAGGTCGGCTAGGGCGAGGCTACTGGCGCCTGGCGGAGGATCGCCTGGGCGGTGAGGCGGACGGTTCCCCGCTCGGCAAACCGCAGCACGCCGATCATGACCTTGACCTCCACCCGGTCGTCTCCTCCTCCGAGCGCGAATTTCACGTCCACCCGGGCCGGCTCGTAGCGCCCGGCGTCGCCGATCACCAGGTGCGTGCCGGGCGCCGACGCGTTACCGCCCGCCATCTCGAGCTTTCCGCTGGACAGGTTGCGGACATTGGTGCGGATCGTGTCGCCGGTCACGGTGGCGTCGAGCCGGAACAGGTTCTCGGCCAGGAGCAGCATCGCCCGGGCTCCCGGCTCGACCTCCTTGGAGGCGGAGAGGCTGAGACCAACCCCGAGCGCGTTGGGCGTCAGCCCGCCGGCGAGCTGACCCAGCGACAAGGTCTCACCCGGCCCCGTTCAGCATCTGGCCCACGGCCGAGAATCCGCCCCCGTTCAGGGCCGGCTCAACGCTCACCGTGAGCGTGGCCACCTGGTCGAAGCTGCCCGCGGGGAAGATCTGGAGGTGCAGCTGCGAGGCCGCTGTGGAGAGGGTGAGCGTGGTTTGCCCGGTGGGAAGGTTCTGCGAACTCGTCGACTGAGACCCGGTACCGCCGGCCGGTGGCGGACTCTCCCCCAGGTCCTGGACCGCCGGCAGCTCGTTGCCCGCGTTGTTCTGGATCGTCAGGGAAGGCACCCCGTCGCTGTCGACGCCGAGGTCGACCACGATGATCCCGCCCGGTGACGCGAGCAGCTGCTGCTGGCTGCTCTTGGTCACGGTGACGGCGCCGGTGACCACGTTGCCCTGGCCCTGGAAGAACGCGTCCGGGCTCAGACCGCCCAGCTCGTTGGAGTTGGCCGCGGTCCCGCCGAGGGTCAGGAAGGTCCCGAAGGCCTGGTCGGACTTCATGAACTGGGCGTTCGCGTCCTTGATCGTGAGAAAGGTCGCATTGGCGCTGGCGATCGTCACCACCTTGGCGGCCAGCGTGTTCTCCACCTTGGTGAGCGCGTTTTGGAGCTTGTAGTACTTGGACTCCACCTTGAGGAACGCCGATTTGGTGTTGCCCGTGATGCCGTTCAGCTTGAGAAAGCTCGCGGCCGCCGGTTGGGCTCGCACCGCGGCCCGCGCCGACTCAACTCGGTCGGCGATTCCTGCGAGCAGCGCCAGCAGTGCCATCGAGACACCCACTCTTGCCGCGCTAAGGCGGAACTTCAGGTATTCGGCCATCGAAACCCCCCGGTCGTTAATGGGCCTTCCGTGGGAAGTGTTACCGAACTACCTAACGGACACAACCCCTTCTAACGCCCGACGAGCATCACCGTCCAGCCGTGGCGATCCACCCGTCGCCGCTGGCGCAAGCCTCGGGTGCCGTAGGCCGCGGCGATCTCGACCGCGTCCTCGGGCCCGAACCCGCTGAGCAGTCCCACCTGGGGAGCCGGATCGGCGAAGCCCGCGGCCAGCGCCCGGTGAAGCACCGCGGGCACGTTGGCGGCAAATCCATCCGTGGCCGGCGGCGGCTCTCTTAGGAGATCGGCCTCCTGCGCATCGATCGCCACGCCGTTCCGTTCCGCGTTGGCCCGCGTGGCCTCGATGCTCACCGGCTGCAGGTCGAGAGCGCGCACCGGATTCCAGGCGAGCCGGGCTGCGAGGATCGCCAGCACTCCGGATCCGCAGCCGAGATCGGCAAACGAGCCCGATGGCGGGACGCCAAGCAGCAGTTCGAGACACGCCTGCGTGGTGGGATGGGTTCCGCCGCCGAAGGCGGCGCTTTCTCCCAGGACGATTTCGATCAGGCCGTCGCTCATGGCGGCGGGTGCCCATTCGGGCCGGACGATCAGGCGTCCCCCGATCACCTGTGGCGTGTAGTCGAGTGCCCGGCGCTCTCGCCAGTCGTCTGGGATCTCGTGCTCAGAGATCCGATGTGACCAGCGTCCGACGGCCCGCCTCAGCTCGGTCAGGGACGGCAGGGCGTCGCCCCGGAGCTTGAGTTCGACATAACGGCCGGCCGGTGACTCCCGCACCCCCTGAGGCGCAATCAACAGCAAGCGGTCAAGCACATCCTCAACGGCTGCGCGCGGCACCCGGAGGACGACCTCCCGCATCAGTGCACCGCGGCCAGCCAGACGTAGTAGCCGGCCACGATCGTGAACAGCGCCGCGTCACCACGGTCGAGGATCCCCCCGTGAGGACCGAACAAGGTGCCCGCGTCCTTTGTGCCTGCGTCACGTTTGATCACGGACTCGAACAGGTCGCCGATCGGCCCGAAGACGGCCACGACCACGCCGAGGAGCAGGGCGTTGCCCTGGGTCAACCAGGACTGAAAGGTCCCGGCCAGGAACACCGCGACGATCGCGGCCAGCATCCCCACCACCAGCCCCTCCCAGGTCTTATTGGGCGAGATCCGCGGCGCGAGTGGGCGGCGCCCGAACAGCCGGCCGCCAATGTAGGCCCCGGTGTCCCCGATGAACGTGCCGAGCAGCACGTCGATGACGACGCCCTTCCCGTGCGGGAGTTGGCGCAACAACTCGCCGTGGGTCACCGCGAGGCCAATCCAGTAGACGCCGAGCAGCGTGCTGGCGATTGCCGTCGTGGCATGACCTTGCCCGAGCGCCACGACGACCAGGAAGAGAACCGGCACCGTGATCACCATGACCTCGACGACGTCACGGAGATTGCCGTAGCGGGCCGCGAGAACCATCCCGGTGGTTGCGGCGATTCCCACCAGCCCCACCGGCCGCCAGCGATGCAGGAGCCGGTAGAGCTCGACGAGGCAGAGCGCGCCCACGGCGATCATGAAGAGCGCGAACGCGAGGCGGCCGACGTCGATGAGGACGATGGCGAGCACGGCCAGCGGGATGGACACGAGGATCCGGGCCAGCAGATCCGAGCCACTGCGGCGCGGCTCCTCACGACCCCGAGGCGTCCTTCGCTCTCTGCGCCCGCGCTGAGAAGCCATCAGCGGCCCCCGAAGCGTCGCTGGCGGGCGGCAAACTCCTCAAGGCTCTCCTCGAAGGCCTGACGTGAGAAGTCCGGCCAGAGCTCGTCTCGGAACACGAGTTCTGAGTAGGCCCCCTGCCAGAGGAGGTAGTTCGAGAGCCGCTGCTCGCCGCTCGTGCGGATGATCAGGTCGGGATCGTGCATCTCCGGGGCATATAGATGGCTGCGAAAATCGGCCTCATCGCCGGCGGTGAAGGCGCGGGCGGCGTCGATGATCTCCGCTCGCCCACCGTAATTGAAGGCGACGAACAGCGTGATCCGCCGGTTGGCGGCGGTGAGCTCCTCCGCCCACGCCATGCGCTGCACGAGCTCCGGCGGAACCGGGTCGGCGCGGCGGCCGACGAAGCGCATGCGCACTCCCTCGTCGTCCAGCTCGGGCGTCTCCTGGTCGATGCGACGGCCGAACATCGCCATCAGGCCGGAGACCTCCTCAGGCGAGCGGTTCCAGTTCTCGGTCGAGAACGAGTAGATCGTCAACTCCTGAACTCCGAGATCGACGGCGTCGCGCAGACGAGCCTTGACCGTGTCGGCGCCTGCCTCGTGCCCGGCCAGCTCGGGCAGGCCCCGCTGCCGGGCCCAGCGGCCGTTGCCGTCGGTGATGATCGCGACGTAGCGCGCCGGCTGGCGCTCCTGCAGATCGGTCACTAGTGGTCCTGGCCGAGAACCACTAGACCTCCAGGATCTCTTCTTCCTTGTGCTTGAGCAGCTCGTCGAGCTCCTTGACGCGGGCGTCGGTCACCTTCTGGAGCTCCTGCTCGGCGCGTTTCTCGTCGTCCTCCCCGGCGTCGCCGGCTGACTTGAGCTCACGGAGATCGTGCATGACGTCGCGGCGGATGTTCCGGACAGCCACCCGCCCCTCCTCGGCGATGTGCCGGACCACCTTGACCAGCTGCTTGCGCCGTTCCTCGGTCAGCTCGGGGACGGTGAGCCGGATCAGGTTGCCGTCATTGGAGGGGGTGAGGCCGACGTCTGACTCGAGGATCGCGCGCTCGATCGCTTTGATCGAGGTCTTGTCGTAGGGCTGGATGCTCAGCAGCCTGGCCTCAGGAGCCGAGATCGTGGCCAGCTGCTTGAGCGGCGTAGCGGTGCCGTAGTAATCGACGGCGATCCGGTCGAGTAGCGCCGGGCTGGCCCGGCCGGTGCGCACCGATCCGAACTCGTGGCGGATCGACTCCACCGACTTGGTCATGCGATCCCGCGCATCGGCCAGCAGCTCATCGATCAGCTCGGACTCGCTCATGTCTTGACCAAGGTCCCCACGCGCTGGCCCGACACTATCTTGTCGATGTTCTCGCCGCCCGCCATGTTGAAGACGACGATCGGCAGGTTGTTGTCCATACACAGGGCAAAAGCAGTCGAGTCCATGACCTGGAGGCCACGGGTCAGCGCTTCCTTGTGGGTGATCGTTGGGATGAACTCGGCCTGCGGGTCGACGGCCGGATCGGCCGTGTAGACACCCTCGACGCCGTTCTTGGCCATGAGGATGATCTCGGCGTGGACCTCGGCCGCGCGAAGCGCCGCCGCGGTGTCGGTGGTGAAGAACGGGTTGCCGGTGCCGGCGGCGAAGATCACGGTGCGGCCCTTCTCGAGGTGCCGGATGGCGCGCCGCCGGATGTACGGCTCCGCCACCTCGGAGATGGTGAGGGCCGACTGGACGCGGGTATGGACGCCCTGCTTCTCCAGCGCGTCCTGGAGGGCCAGGGCGTTGAGGACCGTGGCCAGCATGCCCATGTAGTCGCCGGTGGCTCGGTCCATGCCCTTGGCGGCGGCGGCGAGTCCTCGGTAGATGTTGCCGCCGCCGACCACGATCGCGATCTCCACCCCTCGCCGCTGGACGCTCGCCACCTCGGCGGCGATAGTGGCCACGCACTCGGGGTCGGTCCCGTATTCACGCTCGCCCATCAGGGCCTCGCCGGAGAGCTTGAGCATGATCCGGCGATAGACCGCCGGTGCGGCTTGCGCCAGCGGCCTCGGGACCGGCTCAGCCACCGACCGCGAACCGCGTGAAGCGGCGGATGACGACATTCTCGCCCATCTCCGAGGCCAGAGCGGCCCGCAGCTCCTCGATTGTCTGCCCGCTGTACTTGTCCTCGTTGACGTGCTTCTGGCGCAGCAGGACGACGTCGTCGAGCCACTTATCGAGCTTCCCTGCGACGACCTTCTCACGCACGTTCTCGGGCCGGTCGGCGGCCTGTTCGGTGGCGATCCTCTCCTCCCGCTCCCGGTCCTCGGCGGGCACTTCGGCGTCGGAGACGGCGAGCGTCGCGGGGCTGGCCGCGATGTGCAACGCCAGATCCCGCGCGAACTCGATGAAGCGCTCGTTGCGGGCCACGAAATCCGTCTCGCAGTCGACTTCGACCAGCACGCCGATCTTGTTGCCGGCGTGGATGTAGCTCTGCACCACACCCTCGCTCGCCTCGGCGCCCGCCCGCTTGGCCGCCTGGGCCTGGCCACGGGTACGGAGGAGGTCGACCGCCTGCTCGAAGTCACCCTCGGATTCGATCAGCGCGTTGCGACAGTCGTTGATGCCGGCACCGGTCCGCTGCCGCAGTGTCTTTACGTCCTGTGCGGTGGCCGTATAGCTCACGATGCCTCCTCGCTCGTCGGCGCCGCAGGCGCTTCGGCCGGAGCCGCGGGCTCTGCCGCTGGCGGCTTGGCGGGCGGAGCTTCGCTGGCAGCCGGCTCAGGCTGAGGAGCCTCCGCGGCCGGGGCTGGCGCCTCCTGAGACTCAGCAGGGGACGGGGCGGCGTCTGAACCGACTCGCGCAGCGCTTGGTTCAGACGGCGCTTCGGCCTCCGCGGCAGCAGCCGCCTCAGCGGCAGCCGCCTCAGCCGCCGCCTGCTCCTCGGCCTCGCGCCTAGCCTGCTCCTCGGCTTCGCGCCGCGCCTGCTCCTCGGCCTCACGCCGCTCACGCTCGAGCCGGGCCCGCTCCTCCGCGGCCACGAAGGCAGCATGCGACTGGGCGACCACGTCGCCGATGGCGTGGGTGACCGCGGCACAGGACCGGATGGCGTCGTCGTTGCCCGGGATCACGTAGTCGATCCCATCGGGATCGCAGTTGGTGTCGACGAGCCCGATGATCGGAATGCGCAGGCGCTGAGCCTCGCGAACCGCGATCGCCTCGGTCTTGAGGTCGATCACGAAGATGGCGTTGGGGACACGCTCCATCCCCTTCACCCCGCCCAGGTTGGCGCGGAGCTTCTCGAGGTCGGCCTGGGCGGCGATTCGCTCACGGGTCGGCAGCAGCTGCAGCTGGCCCTCGGAGTCGTAGCGCTCCAGGTCGTGCAGCCGGCGGATCCGCAGCGAGATGGTCTGGAAGTTGGTCAACAGGCCACCGAGCCAGCGGTGGTTCACGTAGGGCATGCCGGAGGACTCGGCGACCTCCTTGATCACGTCGCGGGCCTGCTTCTTGGTGCCCACAAACAGGATCGTGCCGCCCTGGCGGGCGATGTCGTCGGCAAATCGCCGAGCCCGCTCCAGGAGCTGCTCGGTCTGCAGTAGGTCGATGATGTAGATGCCGTCGCGCTCGCCGAAGATGAAGCGGCGCATCTTGGGGTTCCAGCGGCGTGTCTGGTGACCGAAGTGAACCCCGGCCTCCAGCAGCTCTTTGACGCCGATTTGAGCCACGTTTCTGCTCCCTTTTGTGCTTGGTCGTTTGCTAGCGCCCGCCCGGCTAATGCCGCGAACCTCGATTGGGAGGCAGGGCGCGGCACGCGCGTGAGCGGGGTCGAAATTTCTTTACGAACCTGAGTGTACGCAAGATCCGCGGCTATTCCCGGGCGCGCTCGAGGGCCCGGCGCAGGTCCGCCGGGAGCGGGGACATCGCTTCGATCGGCGCTCCCGTGACCGGGTGGGGAAAGCTCAGGCGGTCGGCGTGGAGAAATTGCCGCTCCAGGCCGTAGGAGTCGCTGCGCCCGTAGAGACGGTCACCGCACACCGGATGCCCGATGGCGGCCAGATGGACGCGGATCTGGTGGGTCCGCCCGGTGTCGAGCGTGACCCGCAGGAGCGCCGTCTCCGGAAGGAGCTGGGCGACCTCGAAGTGCGTCCGAGCGGCCCGGGGTTGGTCGGTGTCGATGGAGACCTTGAGGCGGTCGCGCCGGTCGCGGCCGATGGGCGCGTCGATCTCCCCCGTGCGGGCCGGCGGATGACCTTCGACCAGGGCCAGGTATTCGCGGGTCAGCCGCCGGCGGGCCAGCAGCGACTTGAGCGCACGGTGAACCTCCTCGGTCTTGGCCACTACGAGCAGCCCCGAGGTATCGCGGTCGAGCCGGTGGACGATCCCGGCCCGCCACGGCTCGTCCCCTCCCGCCGCGCGTCCCGCCAGCGCCTGGGCCAGGGTTCCGGTCGCGTGACCGCGGGCGGGGTGAACGACGACTCCGGCCGGCTTGTCGACCACGAGCAGGAACTCGTCCTCGTAGACAACCTCGAAGGGGGCCTCGGAATCGGCCCCGGCTACGGGCTGGATTTCGGGTGGCTCAACCGCGACGAGCTCTCCGGGTTGCACGACGTGACGCTTGGCCCGACGAGCTCCGTCGACGGTCACGCGCCCGGCCTCGATAGCCGCCTGGGCCTGGGCGCGTGAACCAAGCGGACCGGCCAGGAACTGGTCCAGGCGCACGCCGGCCTCGTGCTCGGCGACCGTCAGCTCACTGCGGCCTTGCGGCATCCTCACGCTGGCCCTCAAGCACCCAGAGCAGGGCCAGCACGCCGAACGTGATCGACATGTCGGCCACGTTGAAGGCGGGCCAGTACGGAAGCTTGATGAAGTCGATTACCGAGCCGCTCGAGACTCGATCGATCAGGTTGCCCACCGCCCCACCCACGAGCATCCCAGTGGGCAGCCACAGGTACGGTCGCTCAGGCCGCCAGGCGAGATACAGGACGAGGACGGCGAGCGCCACCAGGGTCAGCACCAGTACGAGCGCGCCGCCGCCGGAGAAGAAGCCGAAGGCCACCCCGGTATTGCGGACGTGGACCAGGTTGACCAGGGGAAAGAACTTGTGCGTCTCCCCTACCGGGACACTGGCCGCGATCGTGTGCTTGGTCAGCTGGTCGAGGCCGACGACGATGAGCAGCACGAGGCCCGCGCGGGCGAAGGCGGCGCTGCGGACGTGCTCCTTGGCCATCGCCGGCGAGCCCACCGTGGCGCTCACCCCGCGATCAGGCTGGTGATCACCGTGCGCAAGATGTAGAGCACGATGAGCGCCAGGACCGGCGAGAAGTCGAACATCCCGACCGTCGGGATGAAGCGGCGAAACAGGCTCAGATACGGCTCCGAGACGTCGCGCAGGAAGCCCAGGACCGCGTCCGACCAGCGCGAGTACGGGACCCGCAGTCCCATGCCGAACATCAGGTTGGACAGCAGGTAGACGAAGATGATGAGGATGTAGACGTAGAAGAGCGCGCTGACGTAGTCGGCGATATCGCCCCGGCTGATGGCGAACGCGATCACGAAGCGCTCCCGCTGTACAGCGCATCCATCGCGTCCTGAAAGGCAGCCCGGACGCCGGCCCGCTCAAGCGCGGCCAGGCCCCGGGCGGTACTTCCCCCCGGCGAGGTGACCTCCCGCCTGACCGCCAACGTGTCGTAGCCGCGGTGGGCGAGCAGCGCGGCTGTGCCGGCCATCGTCTCGGCCACCAACCGCCCGGCCAAGTCCGCCTTGAGCCCGTAACGAACCCCGGCGTCGACCTGCGCCTCGGCGAGCAGCGCCTGGTAGGCCGGACCGACGCCGCTGATCGCTCCGGCGGCCCCGAGCAGGCTCTCAGGCAGGACGAAGACCTCTCCGAGGCGGTCAAACAGCGCGATGACCTCGCGCTTGAGGTCGGCCGGCACGCCTTCGGCGGCGGAGAAGGCGACCACCCCGCGGCGCACCTCAACCGGCGTGTTGGGCTCGGTGCGGAACACCGGCCGGCCCGGGTAGACCTCCTGCAGGGCGTCCAGCGATATTCCCCCCAGCACGGAGACGATCGGCTTGGGCTCGCCGGCGATCTCCCGGGCCACGAGCGCCAGCTGGGCCGGCTTGTGGCAGAGGACGACGAGATCGGCGCCTTGCGCCACTTCGAGATTGGACTCGACCGCCTCGCCGCCGAGCTCGCCGGCCAACGCCTGGGCTCGGCCGGAGCCGGTGTCCGAGACGAGCACGGGATCGCCCCAGCCACGGGCCAGGGCTTGCGCCATGTTGCCGGCTCCGATCAGTCCAACCCGCATAGCGCCAACGTTATCCACGGGAACTGCGCCCGGCTGCGCGGCCCCGCAGGCGAGCAGGCATCAGGACTGGTTGAAGAAGCCCTTCTCGACCAGGCGGGCGCGCTCCTCGGCCGACACTTCGACGTTGCGCGGAGTCAGGAGGAACACCTTGTCGGCGATCCGCTGCATGCCACCGTCGAGGGCATAGGTGAGTCCGCTCGAGAAGTCGATCAGGCGCTTGGCCAGGTCGGTGTCGGTGCTCTGGAGGTTGAGGATCACCGGAATGTGATCCTTGAACTTGTCCGCCACGTCCTGGACGTCGTTGAAGTTCTTCGGGGCCACAAAATGGACGCGCACATCCCCGCCGCCGCGGCCGTTGCGGGGGCCTCCGACCGGTCGCAGCGCCGTCGTCCGGCGCTCCGCGTCGGCATCGTCGGCGAAGATGTCGTCGATCTCGTCCCGGCGCCGGCGGGCACTTAGGCGGCGGACATTGGGACGCTGTGAGTAGGAGTCCTGGAGGTCGACCTCGGGCTCTTCATAGGAGCCAAGGTCCTCCTCGTAGGCCTCGTCCTCGGCCAGCCCGAAGTAAACGAGCGCGCGGTGCCATGTGTCTCTGAAGGCCATATGCGTGTCAGGGTTCGCGAATCCGCAGGGATTCCCTGCCGGGATTATGCCGCTTTGGGGGCGCTACCAGGTGCTTTTTCAGGATTTGTAGAGGACGGTGCCCAGCCTGACGATGGTCGCTCCCTCCTGCACCGCGACCACGTAGTCCTGGCTTGTGCCCATCGAAAGCTGGGTCAGGCCATGTTGTTGAGCCAGCTCCCGGAGGGCGGCAAAGTACGGCCGGCTGGACTCGGGCCGCGCGGCCAGCGGCGGCATCGTCATCAGGCCCACAACCGGAACGGGTGCCCGCTCCAGGAACCCCGGCAGCTCCCCCGGCGCGATCCCGCTCTTCCCCGCCTCTCCGGCGACGTTCACCTCGATCAGAATTCGCGTGGCGTCGGTTCCGTGACGCGCCAGCTGCTTCAGCGCGGAATCCGTGGCCACCGAGTGGATGTAGCGGACGTACGGAACGAGCTGGCGCACCTTGCGGCTCTGGAGCTGGCCGATGAAGTCCCAGGTGAAGCGACCCGGGTAGGCGTCGGCCTTGGCCACGAGATCCTGGGCCCGGTTCTCACCGAGCAGTCCGAGCCCCGCTTGCGCCAGCACCTTAAGCTCGTCGGCCGGCACGTACTTGACGGCGGCCAGGATCTCCACCTCACGGCCGTCGGCGGCCTCGGAGATCTGTTCGCGCACCCGCTTCAGTGCGCCCCGCACCTCATCGGCGCCCAGGCCCCGGATCAGATCAACCAAGCGATGCCTGCCTGGCGCCCGGTGACGCCGCCGTCGCGGCGATGGGAGAAGAAGAGCGCCGGCGGGCTGCAGATCGTGCACAGCCCGACGTCGTGCACCTCCTCCACGCCCCCGTCCTTAAGCTGGGCGCGCGCGATCGCCTTGAGGTCGAGGTTGCGCCCGCGGGTCACGCTCGCTCCATAGTCCGCGAAGCGTCGGCGCACCTCGTCGCCCACCTCGTAGCAGCAGACGCTCGCCCCGGGACCGATGGCCGCGGTGAGGGTCGCTCCGGGCGCCAGCTCGCGCAGCGCGTGTACGCCTGTCTCGATCACGCCCTCGGCCAGGCCCCGCCACCCGGCGTGAAGCATGGCCACCGCGCCACCGCCGGCAATCGCGATGGGCAGGCAGTCGGCTGTCATGACCATCGGCGCCAGTCCGCGCAGCGCCGTGGCCTGGCCATCGGCCTCCTCCAAGTCACCGGCCGGCGCGGCTCCGGAGGCCTGGCTCGGATCGTCCCGGCGCAGCACGCGCGATCCGTGAACCTGGCGAATCATGGCCATCCGGGCGTCGAGCCGTGCCTGGAGGCGGTCCCGGTTGCGCTGCACGGCCTCAGGATCGTCGGCCGTCAGCTTGCCCAGGTTGAGCGAGGCGTAAGGGCCGGTGGAAACGCCTCCCCGTCGCGTCGTGAATAGCGCCCGGGCGCCGGGAAGATCCACGGCCAGGTGCTCTCCGGAGAGATAGAACGGTTCCGGTAGCTCCATGCCGGGCCAGGCTAGCTGTCCTTGCCGAGGCTCTCGAGCGCGGCGGCGAGCTCCTCGTCCCGACCCCTGGCGCGTCCATCGAGCTTGGCGGCGAGCGCCGCGGCCAGGCCCTCCCCCAGCGCGGGCCCCTCCGGAACTCCCGCCCGGAGTAGGTCGCGCCCGTCGATCTCGAGGCTCACCCCTCGCAAGGTCTCAAACCACTGGCGGGCCGCGGCCTCGGCGCCGAGCGCCCCGGCCAGCGCGACCGCCTCCGCTCCCGCCCGCCGGGCCGTGGCGGCGACCTCGGACGGGCTTTGGGCCGCGGCCAGGGCGCGGCTCAGCTCGGTCGCCCGGGCCGCGGCGAGGATCGCGTCCCGATCTCCCGCCTCGAAGCCGAGCCGATCCAGCAGCGTCCGCAGCTCCGCCGCCGGGAGATCCAGGCTCGCCGCGGCCAGGATCAGCCGGTCGGCCCGCTCCCCCCGGGGGAGCAGGGCCAGGGCTCGCCGCGCGGCCGCCTCGTCCGCCAGACCAAAACCCGGGTGAATGGCCTCGTCGAGGCCGAGCTCGCGGAGGGCCTGAAACGCCGCCACCGGGTCCTCCTCGCGAGCCAGGAGGCGCAGCTCGTTGCCGATGCGCGGCCCACTGATCGTCCCCAGTGCGTCCTCGTCCACGGCCTGCTGGGCCAGTGCCTGGGTGTGCGGATCGATCGTGAAGCCCAGGCGCCCGCGGTAGCGAGCCAAGCGCAACAGGCGCGTCGGATCGTCGATGAAGCTCGCGTCGTGGAGCACGCGCAGGGTCTCCTGTTCGAGGTCATCGAGCGACCCGGGATAGGCCGTCAGCCGGCCCCGCCCGGGCTCGCCCAGCCCCACCGCCAGCGCGTTGACGGTGAAGTCGCGCCGCCCCAGATCCTCCTTCAGCGGCGCCGGCTCCACCTCGGGCAGCGCCCCCGGCTGGGGATAGGTTTCACGCCGCGAGCGGGCAACGTCGTAGGTGAAGCCTCCGGCGCTCACGGTCGAGGTGCCAAAGCGGTCGTGGACGACGACATCATCCAGGCCGATCCGGCGGGCGACGGGTACCGGGTCGCCCTCGACCACCAGGTCGAGGTCGAACGGCTGACCGCCTCGGAGCAGATCCCGGATCGCGCCGCCGACCAGGTAAACGCCGGGCCTGGCTTCGACCGCCGCCAGCACGGGCCCGGCGGCGGGTAGGGCGCGTATTTGCGCCAGCAAGTCATCGGGGTCAGGTGGCTTCACGTCCGCCATCTTCGCCGCTGGGGCCTGTGGAGGCGACCGTGGCTAGCATTGCCCGCCATGCCGAATCCCCGTTGGCGGCGCGTGCCGCGGCGGGTGCTGATCGCCGGGACTGCCCTGCTGCTTGTGGCCGCAGGCGCAGTGGCGTTCGTCCTCTTGCACTCGCCTGGCAACGTGTCTCACCCCAACGTCGAGTTCACAGGCCCGACGAATACCGCTGCGCCGACCCCGCCCGTGGCGACCTTTGCCTGGCCCCGCTACGGCTATGACGCAGCCCGGACCCGCTACTTCGCCTCCGGCACGACCCTGAACCCGCCCTTCCACGTGGGCTGGACGTTCGAGGACTTTGCCCTGCTCGAATTTCCCCCGGTCATCTACGGCCACACCCTGTACCTGGTCGACGACGACGGCTCGGCCAAAGCGCTCAACGCGCAGACGGGACACAAGCTCTGGGAGACCAAGGTGGGCACGCTGGCCGCCGCCTCGCCGGCGCTGGGGATTAAGCAGGGGCTCGTGTTCGTCCCCATCCTCTCCACCAACGCGAACGCGACGCACACCCAGGTCCCTGGCAACGGGCGCCTGGTCGCCCTCTCGATGAAGACCGGCAAGGTCGTGTGGTCACGCAAGGTTCCCCCCGGCACCGAATCCTCCCCCCTGGCCTGGGGCGACACGGTCTACTTCGGCGATCAGAACGGCGTCGTCTACTCGCTCCGGGCCACCGACGGACACGTCAACTGGACCTTCCACGCCAGCGGGCCGGTCAAGGGAGGCCCGGCACTGGCCTACGGGCGCCTTTACTTCGGCGACTACTCGGGGCGGGCCTACGCGCTCAATCCCCACACCGGGCGGAAGATCTGGGCTGTCAACACGACCGGAGCCGACTTCGGCTTCGGCAGCGGCAACTTCTATTCCACCCCGGCCGTGGCCTTTGGCCGGGTTTACATGGGCAACACCGACGGCCGGGTCTATTCCTTCGGCGCCCGGACCGGGACGCTGGCCTGGGCCACGACCACCGGCTCCTATGTCTACGCGTCGCCGGCCGTGGCCGACGTGCCCGGCCTGGGTCCGACGGTGTTCGAGGGCTCCTACGACGGCTACTTCTATGCCTTCAACGCCCGCTCGGGGGCGATTCGCTGGAAGCACCGCGCGGGAGGCAGGATCTCTGGCTCGGCCACCATCCTCGGGAGCATCGTCTACTTCTCGGTGCTGGGGTCCAAGACGACCGTGGGCGTCGAGGCGGCGACCGGAAAGCGCGTCTTTTTCTTCGGAGACGGCGCGTTTAACCCAATCGTCGCCGACGATTCGACGGTGTACCTGAGCGGGTACACGAAGCTGTATGAGATGCTCCCGGCGGCCGCCGCGAAGGCGCCGTCCGCGGCGAGCGTTAAAACCCGCAAAACCCGGAGATAACCTCCTCTCAACGGAACGTGCGTTCGCGTTCCTGCTATCCTTAAGGATCTATGCGTTGTCGTAGTGGAAGTCATTGCCAGTCACCTGCGTTGGCTGGCCGCCGGTTCTGCGCGGATCACGCGGCAGAGCTCGATCGCATGCGCGAGGAGCTCAAGGATGCCGCCGCTGCCCGCATCGGTCGAGGTCGCCCCAAGCGCTCCTCGACGTGCTGCCGTCCAGGCTGCTACGAGCCTCGCGTCCCGCCCGCGGCATATTGCGATGCCTGCACCGCGGCCGGGTACGTCGAAGAGGCCGCCTAACCAGAGCCGGGCCGGTAGGCCCCTTACAACTGAGAGTCGGGCCTCCAGGCCGGGTCTTGCCCGCCCCGGATTCCGGCGCCGTGACGCGGCGGGTGGCTTGTATGCTCGGCGGGCGGTGATCCGGTGATCAGAGACGAAGCTGAGCTTCGCGGCGTGATCGGGCCGGCGAAGCCGGCGTCGCTCCTCAAGCTGGCCGACCGTCTCACCCCGCTGAGCCGTCAGTTCATCGAGCGTTCGCCCTTCGTCTGCATCGCCACGTCCCGGCCCGACGGCGGGCTCGACGTCTCTCCGCGGGGCGATCCGCCCGGCTTCGTCCGCGTCCTCGACGAGCGCACGCTGTTGCTACCCGAGCGCCCGGGGAACCGGATCGCCGACAGCTTGACCAACCTGCTCTCGGACCCCCGCATCGCCATGCTCTTCCTTCTCCCGGGCATCGGCGACACCTTTCGCGTCAACGGCGACGCGCAGATCGTCGAGGACCAGGAGCTTCTCGCCCCGAGCGCCGTCGAGGGCAAGGTGCCCAAGCTGGGGATTCTCGTCTCCATTCGCGAGGCCTACACCCAGTGCCCCAAGGCCTTGATTCGCTCCGATCTGTGGAACCCTGAGCTTCACCTACGGCGCTCGGAGCTACCGAGCTCCGGCCAGGTCCTCCGCTCGCTCCAGGGCGAGGACTTCGACGCGGACGGCTACGACTCCGAACGCGCGGCGCGCTATGCCCGGCGCGAGGAGTTCTACTAGGGCCTAGGGGAAGATCCCGCTGGTGCAGATCGCGTAGTTCATCCCCGCCGGACCGGCGCCCTTCGGCTCGGCGCCCGCGAGGTTCGGCAGGGCGAAGGTCGATGTGCCGTTCCCGCCGTAGGTGGTCCCGAGCAGGCTGTACAGAGCCGTGTTGGAGGAGATGGACAGGAGCTGTCCGTGGGCCAGCGTCCACTCGGAGGGCATCCGGCTCCCCGCGGTGAGCTTGATCTCTCCCAGGATGCAGTCGCTGTCGCTCGCGGCGTCGGTACTGGGACTTGGCGCCGGGCTGCCGAACAGGCTTGCGGCCGCAAAGGCTGAAGCAGACTGACCTCCTAGCTGCTGGGCATTGACCGCGGTCCCGCTCACAGGCAGATATCGGCTGTCGCTTTGGGCCTTCGTGTAGAACTGCGACGTGTTGACCGTGCCCGCTGGCCCTTGGCGGTTCCAAGCGATGGCCAGCTCGCTGCGGCGACAGCGGCCTTTACGCAACAGGCGCAGGCTCCCCGTCCGCTTCGATGCACAGGCGTGTATGGGTGCGTCCGATCGTCCGCTGACGGCGTAGGCGCTGCCCCCGAGCGCGATGAACAGCGCCACGTACGCCACCACCGTGCCGTGGCTCGGATGCGGCAGTCTGCTGAGCATGGTCCCCTCCTGTTGCCCCGTGTTCCCAGGTTGGCTCGGCGACGATCTGACCGCCGGCCGAGTTACCCCGTCCGGGGCGGGATCTTACCCCTGGAAAGCCGTGCCGCCTAGGTCAAGCGCTGGGGCGCACCGGCACCCCGGCGGCGCCCAGAGCGGCTTTCGCCTCGGCCACGGTGTGCCGGCCATAGTGGAAGATCGAGGCGCAGAGGACCGCGTCGGCGCCCGCCTCGATGGCAGGAGCCAGATCTTCCAGATCGCCGGCGCCTCCCGAGGCGATCACGGGCACGCTCACCTCATCCGTGACGGCTCGGATCAGCGCGACGTCGTAGCCGGCCGAGGTCCCGTCGCGGTCCATGCTCGTGAGGAGGATCTCCCCCGCTCCCCGCTCGACGCCCGCCTTCGCCCACACCACGGCGTCCCGGCCCGTGGGGGTCCGACCGCCGGCTAGGTAGGCCTCCCAGGTTCCGTCGCCGCGCGCCTTGGCGTCGATGGCCAGGACGACGCACTGCGAGCCGAAGGTCTGGGCCAGCTCGTCGATCAGCTCGGGGCGCTCCAGCGCGGCCGAGTTGACCGAGACCTTGTCAGCGCCGGCATCGAGAACCGCCTGGGCGTCCTCGACGGAGCGGATCCCGCCGCCCACCGTGAACGGGATGAACACCTCCTCGGCGGCGTGGCGGGCCAGCTCGACGACCGTCTCGCGCTTGTCCGCCGTCGCCGTGATGTCGAGGAAGATGAGTTCGTCGGCCCCAGCCGTGTCATAGCGGGCGGCCAGCTCGACGGGGTCGCCGGCGTCGCGCAGGTCGATGAACCCGACGCCCTTGACCACGCGGCCGGCGTCAACATCGAGACAGGGGATGACGCGCTTGTAGTGCATCTAGCCACGATCCTCGAGAGCCGCCTGCCCCTCGCTCACCGTGAACCGGCCCTCGTACAGCGCCTTGCCCACGATCACGCCGGTCAGGTTGACGTGGCGAAGCCGGGCCAGGGTGCCCAGGTCATCGAGCGAAGCCACGCCACCCGAATAGACGAAGCTGCCCCGCACCGCACCGGCCACGTCGTGGATGCCCTCTAGGTCGGGGCCGGCCAGCATTCCGTCCCGCTCGATGCTCGAGTAGACGAAACGGTGGACTCCGCGGGCCTGGAGACGCTGGATGGCCGACTCCACTGGCAAGTCAGTCTGCCTAAGCCAGCCGGCGGTGGCCAGTCGGCCGTCCCGCGCGTCGAGCGAGACCACGAGCCGTCCGCCGATCCGGGCTACGACGTCGTCGAGCAGGTCGATGTCGTGGTAGGCCGCGGTCCCGAGGACGATTCGCTGAGCGCCCGCCGCGATCGCCTGCTCGACGGCCTCGAGGCTCCGCAGTCCTCCACCGACCTGGACCGGCACTCCGGCGGACTCGGCGATCCTCCGCACCTGATCCAGGTTGACCGGCTCCCCGGCCCGAGCCCCGTCGAGATCGACCACGTGCAGGGCCCGCGCGCCCATGTCGACCCAGCGCCGGGCGGCGTCGACCGGGTCGGCGTCATAGACCGTCTGCGCTTCGTAAGCCCCCTGGGCCAGCCGGACCGCTTTGCCGTCGAGGATGTCGATCGCCGGGAGCAGGATCATCCGCGCGCCGACAGGGCCGCGGTCGATGCCGGGTCTCCGGCACCGCGTGCTTCCTGGCACAGTCGGACGAAGCTGCCGAGCAGCCGCAGCCCATGCCCGGAGGACTTCTCGGGATGGAACTGCACGCCGAACACTCGCTCGCGCGCAACGATGGTGGCGAAACGCTCGCCGTACTCGGTCGTTGCGACCACGTCCTCGCCAGCGGCAGGACGAGCGGCGAAGGAATGCACGTGGTAGAAGGGGCAGCCCTGTGGAGGCAGGCCCTCGGTCAGCCTCGAGGGCCGTGCCCAGCGGACTTCATTCCAGCCGATGTGGGGGATCGGCAGGCCGGGGGCGGCGAGCCGGGTGACGCGCCCGGGGAGCATCCCCAGGCCGGGCGTTGACCCCAGCTCCTCCGAGCCTTCGAACAACAGCTGCATGCCCAGGCAGATGCCCAACAGGGGAACCCCGGCGGCGGACTGGGAGCGCACGAGTTCGTCGAGACCGAGCTCGCCCAGGTTCCCCATCGCGAGCGGGAACGCGCCCACCCCGGGGAGCACAAGGCCCTGACAGCGACGGAGATCGTCCAGATCACGGGTGATCGGAGCCTGCGCCCCCGCGGACTCGAGCGCCTTCTGGACCGAGCGCCGATTGCCCATCCCGTAGTCGATCACGCCGATCACGGGGCCCGGAGCGCTCATACGAGCGTTCCCTTGGTGCTGGGCACTCCCCGCTCGGAGGGGTCGATCGCCGTGGCCACGCGCAGCGCGCGTGCCACCGCCTTGAACATGGCCTCGATCACGTGGTGGTGGTTGCTCCCGGCCTCGACGATGACGTGAAGCGTGATCCGGGCGTTGGTGGCCAGAGCGCGGAAGAACTCCTCGACCAGCTCGTGATCGAAGTTGCCGATCGCCCCCGGGGGCAGTGCCGCCTCGAAGGCCAGCAGTCCGCGGCCCGAGACGTCGATCGCGCACGATGCCCGCGCCTCATCCATGGGCACAGTGGCGTGGCCGTAGCGGGTGATCCCGACCCGGTCTCCGAGAGCGCCGTCCAGGGCCTGGCCGATGCAGATGCCCACGTCCTCGACGGTGTGATGAGCCCCCGTCTGCAGATCGCCGCTGGCGCTGACCTCTAGATCGAGGTGTCCGTGGCGGGCCAGCAGGTCAAGCATGTGGTCCAGGAAGCCGACGCCGGTCTCGCGGCTGCCGCGGCCGTCGCCGTCGAGGGCAAGACTGACGTGAATCTGGGTCTCGGCGGTCTCCCGGTCGATTTCGGCGCGGCGGCTCATGGCCGCTGATTGTCGCCGATGCGTGCCTCCATCGACCGGGCGTGGAGCTCGAACCCCTCAGCGCGTGCCAGCGGGACTGCCTCGCGGGCCAGCGCGCCCCCGGCGCGGACCCGGACCTCGGCCATCGTGCGCTGAAACTGCGCCGGGGTGAGCCCGGAAGCAAACCGAGCCGCTCCCTGAGTGGGCAGGATGTGATTCGAGCCGGCGATGTAGTCGCCGAAGGCGGTCGCCGACTGGGGGCCCACGAACAGAGCGCCGGCTCGGCTGACCCGGGAGGCCAGCCCCTCGGCCCCGGCCCCCATCAGCTCCAGGTGCTCGGGGGCAAAGCGCTCGGATACGGCAAGCGCCTGGTCGAGCTCCCCGACCTCGACCAGGGCGGCCACGGCGCCCGGATCGGGCGCTTCTTCAAGTCGCCCGGCGAGCGTCTCAAGCAGCGGCCTCGAGGTCGAGATCGCCACGACCAGCGTTCCCGGACCGTGCTCGGCCTGGGCCAGGAGGTCGAGGGCGGCGAGCTCGGCATCGGCGGCGGCGTCGACGATGATCACGAGATCGCTCGGACCGGCGAAGCCATCGATTCCCACCTGGCCGAAGACCTGGCGCTTGGCCTCCTGCACGTAGAGGTTGCCCGGGCCCACGATCAGGTCCACGGGCTCCACCGACTCGGTTCCGTAGGCCAGCGCGGCGATCGCCTGAGCTCCGCCCATCGGGTAGACCTCTGCCGCCCCGGCGAGCCGGCAGGCGGCGAGGATCACCGCGGGCACGCGCCCGTCGCGTGCCGGGGGCGTGCACACGACGACCTCCTTAACTCCGGCCACCTGGGCCGGCACCACGCCCATGACGACCGTGCTCGGATACGGCGCGCGGCCGCCGGGAACGTAGATGGCGGCGCGGGCGACCGGCTCACTGCGGAGGTGGATCCGGTGGGTCTCGAGCTCGACGGTGACCGTGTCTCGGTGGGTCGCGCTGGCCACATCTCTCACGTTGGCGATCGCGGTATCGAGCGAGCGCCGGAGGCGAGGATCGAGTAACTCGGCCGCCGCTGCGAGCTCGCCATCGCCGACCTGGAGGGATGCGGGCTCGGCGCCGTCGAACTCACGCGTGTAGTCGAGCACCGCCCGGTCGCCCTCGCTTCTGACCTTGGCGATGATCTCGGCCACGGCGTGGCTGACCGATTCGCCGCCCGGAACGAGCGCCCGCAGCTCCCGGACGAGCTCGGCTGCCTCGCCGCTCAGCGTGAAGCGTTCACACCGCATCGAGCCGGTCCACGAGGGCGTCGATAGCGGCCGCTTTCAGCTTATGGGACACCGGATTGGCGATCAGGCGGGCCGTGCAGCGGGCGATTTCCTCCCGGACCACGAGCCCGTTCTCGCGCAGCGTCTGCCCGCTGGCCGTGAGGTCGACGATTCCCTCCGCCAAACCGGTGAGCGGCGCCAGCTCGACCGAGCCCTTCACCTCGACGATCTCGGCTTGCCGCCCGGTATCGGTGAAGTACCGCGCTGCGATCCGCGGGTACTTGGTCGCGATCCGGACCACGCCGAGGCGCCGAAGCGCCTCGGCCGCCCGATCCTCGCCCGCCGCCGTTGCCAGCACCATCGTGCAGGGTCCGTACCCGAGGTCGGCCAACTCATAGATCTCGCGCTCTGACTGCTCCATGAGAACGTCCTTGCCCGTCACCCCGAGGTCGGCGGCGCCGGCCTCCACGTAGGTGGGAACGTCCGAGGGGCGCATGGTGACGATTCCGGATTCCTCGAACAGGAGCCGGCGATCGCCCCCGCGAACCTCGCTCGTGTCAAGACCGAGCTGGTCGAGCAAGGCCAGCGTATCGGCGAACAGGGCTCCGCGGGGGACGGCGATCCGGAGCTGATTCACTGGACACCTCCCCCCCGCCCGCGCTCCTCGCCGGTCAGCGCGATGTGCAGCCGCTCCACGTTGAGGGCAAAGCCCACGGCGGGTAAGGGCCGGCCGAACCCGGCCAGGAGCTCGTCGTAGCGGCCGCCGGAGCCGATCGGGACCCCATGGGCCGGGTCGTAGACCTGGAACACCGCGCCCGTGTAGTAACCGAGGCTCCGCACCAGCCCGAGGTCGAAGATGATCCGTTCGGCTACGCGCGGCTCAAGGAGTCGGTGGACCCCCCGCATGCCGGTCGCCGCCGTCTCGAGTCGCTCGGGCAGCTGGCTCAGGACCCCGGGGCCACCGCGGATCCGGGGCACGGCGAGTAGCAGCTCGGCATCGGCCGCGGGCAGTTCAAGCGCCCGGACCTCCGCCTCCACGTCGACGAAGTTGCCCCGGGCGAGCGCACCGAGAATCCTCTCCCCTGGTGCCTCGATCACGCCCAGGGTGGCCAGCAGCTCCGGATACAGGGAGGCGTCGCCGAGACCCACGCGGTAGTTCTCCAGCCCGGCCGCGTCCAGCGACGCACACAGGACCGTGAGGGCTTCGGCGGTGCCCTCGGGGCCCGGGGCGCCGATCAGCTCGACGCCGGCCTGGAGAAGCTCTCGTGACTGGCCGCGCTGCGGACGCACGCCGCGGTAGGCATGGGCGAAGTAGCAGAAGCGAAACGGCGGGTCGACGTGCGCGTAGCGGGTCGTCACCACGCGCGCGAGCGGGATCGTCATGTCCGGGCGCAGGACCAGGACGTTGCCCTGCTCGTCGAACAGGCGGTAGGCCGGATGCGTGGCCGGTGATGTGCCGTGAAGGCGATCCTCACGAGCGAACGTGTCCTCGTACTCGAGCGCCGGCGTGTAGACCTCGCCGTAGCCGGCGGCCTCGAACACGGTGCGCACGCGATCGGTCATCGCGCGGAGCTCGCGCATCTCGTCGGGCAGAACGTCGCGCGTTCCGCTGGGGATGCGGTCGACCATGGTCCGCCTATCGGCTCCGGAGTCTGGTCAGGCGGCGGCGCGGACGTCGTCCAGGCGCTCGATCCGCGCTCCGAGCTGGCGGAGGCGCTCGTCGATCCGCTCGTACCCGCGATCGATCTGGCGAATGTTGCCGATCTCGGTCACCCCGTCCGCGCATAGAGCGGCGATCAGCATCGCCATTCCGGCGCGGATATCCGGCGACTCGACGCGCTGACCGCGCAGCCGGCGGGGACCCACGACCATCGCGCGGTGGGGGTCGCAGATCGTGATGCCTGCGCCCATCAGCACCAGCTTGTCGGTGAAGAAGAGGCGGTTCTCGAACATCCACTCGTGGATCATCACCGACCCCTCGGCCTGTGTCGCCAGGGCGAGGGCCACGCTCGTGAGGTCGGCCGGGAAGGCCGGCCACGGACCGTCCTGGATCTTGGGCGTGTGGTCGCCCGCGTCGTTGTGCACGACCAGATGCTGATTGCCGGGCACGATCACGTCGGCGCCCTGGACCTCGGTACGCAGCCCTAGGCGGTCGAAGACCAGCCTGATCATCCGCAGATCCTCGGGCAGCGTGTCCTTGACGACGAGCTCTCCCCCGGTCACTCCGGCCAGCGCCATGAAGGATCCGATTTCGATGTGATCCGGCGCGATCGTGTGCGTGCAGCCGCGCAGGCTGCTCGTCCCGTGGACGGTCATCACGTTGGAGCCGATGCCGTCGATCGCCCCTCCCATGGCCCCGAGCATCCGGGCCAGGTCCTGGACGTGGGGCTCGGAGGCGGCGTTGCGGATCACGGTGGGACCGCGGGTGAGCGCCGCCGCCATGAGCGCGTTCTCGGTTCCCATCACCGATGGCTCGTCCATCAGGAAGTCGCACGGCCGCAGCCCGATCGGCGCTTCGAGCCGAATCTCCTTGGGGGTGTGCTCAACCCTGGCCCCGAGGGCGCGGAAGGCATCGAGGTGGGGATCGAGGCGGCGCCGGCCGATGACATCGCCGCCCGGCGGCGGGAGGGTGACGTGGCCAAAGCGCGCCAGGAGTGGGCCGGCGACCAGGAACGAGGCCCGGATCAGCTCCGCCACGTCGGGCGCGACGGAAGAGTCGGGGGTCACCGCCGAGGTGTCGATCGAGACCTCGCTGGGGCCGAGCCATGCCACCTGGGCCCCGAGCCCTTCGAGCAGCAGCAGCATCGCTTCGACGTCACGGATCCGCGGCACCTTGCGGAGGATGACTTCGTCCTCAGTGAGCAGGGTCGCGGCGATGATCGGCAGGGCGGCATTCTTGTTCCCCGCGGGATGGACCGTCCCGGACAGCGGGGCGCCGCCTTCAATGACGAATTTCTCCATGTCCCGCCGCAGGGTACCCCGTGCTTCGGGCGGCTGCGTCGCGCGGCGCCGGGACCGCTGAACCACGCGTGAGCGCGGGGCGGCTGAGGGCTCAGCTACGGTAACGGCCATGCCTGAAGGTGTTTCGCGCCAGGAGGCCTGGAACCTCCTGAACGAATGGGTTTCTTCAGATTCGCTGCGCCGGCACATGCTCGCCGTCGAGGCGGCGATGCGGGCCTACGCGCCGCGGTGGGACGGCGATGTCGAGCTCTGGGGTGCAACCGGCCTGTTGCACGACCTCGATTACGAGCGCTATCCGAACCTCGAGGACGGCCATCCGCGCTACGCACTTCGCGAGCTCGAGGACCGCGGGTACCCGCCGGAGCTGGTCCGGGCCGTGGCCTCCCACGCCGACTTCATGGGCGTGCCCCGCGAGACGCCGATGGAGAAGACGCTCTACGCGGTCGACGAGCTCAGCGGCTTCATCCTTGCCGTGGCCTACGTCCGCTCCGAGGGGCTACAGGGCATGACTCCCAAATCGGTCAAGAAGAAGCTCAAGCAGCCCAGCTTTGCCGCCGCCGTGGGCCGGGAGGAGATCCGTCAGGGGGCCGAGGATCTCGGCCTCGACTTCGACGAGCACCTGGCCTTCGTGATCGATGCACTGGCCGCGCGCTCGGATGAGCTCCTGGTGCGCGGCGAGGCGCCGGCGGCCTAAGCTCGCTACTCGTACTGCAGCGCCCGCAGGACGTTGAGCCGTGCCGCGCGGCGTGCAGGCAGGATGGCGGCGACCAGGCCGGCCAGGATCGCCGCGATGATGAACACGATCAGGGTGCCCACCGGGATGGTGACGGCCGTAAAGCCGATGGCCACCCCGATGACGATGGCCAGGACGATGCCGAGCGGGATCCCGAAGGTGGCTCCGAGGAGCGCCGTGATCACGCTCTCCTGGCGGATCATTCGGCGGACCTGGCGGCGTGTCATGCCCACCGCCCGGAGCATCCCGAGCTCGCGCGTGCGTTCGAAGACCGTCAGCACCAGCGTGTTGACGATCCCGAACAGGCTGATCACGATCGAGAGCGAGAGCAGCACGTAGAGCAGGTTCAGGAGCAGGGTCAGGCCCTGGAGCTGGTTCTTGATGAACTGATCCCTGGTCTGGAGCTTGGCGTCCGGGAAGGCCGCGAGCGACTGGTTCAGCGCCCGGGTGTTGCTGGCCGTGACTCCGCCGCTGACGTTCATCAGGACGAACAGGTTCTGCGGGTTCTGGTACTCGCGGTCAAACAGGGCCGTGGAGATCGTCACGTCGCCGAACGGAGAAGCCCCCTTGGCGGGATCGTCGATCCCCCGCAGCGTCAGGTGGAGCACGGTTCCAGTGGGCGTCTGCACGGCGATCGGCGAGCCGACGTGCAGGTGCTGCGCCTGCGCGTAGCTCTTGGCCACGAAGGCACCGTCAGAGCCGAGCTCGGCTGGGGTTTGCTGGCTGCCGTGGGTCCACTTGACGTAGATGACCTGGTTCACGTTCGGCGACACGCCAGTGACGTTGATGGTCGAACCAAACGCCTTGCCCGCGCCGGCCCGGACGCCCGAGACGGCGGTGACGCCTGGTGCGGCGTCGAGCGTGCGCTCTGAGGCCACGCTGATGGGACTGAAGTTGTTGGTTGCGGTGACGGCGTAGTTGGCGATGAAGGCCTGGTTCACGCCGTTCTGGAAGCGGCTTCTGAGGCCCGCGGCAAGGACGCCGACCAGCGTCACGAGCGTGAGACCGATCATCAGAGCTGAAGCGGTGCTGGCCGTCCGGGACGGGTTGCGCGTCGCATTTCCCTGGGCGAGCTTGCCGGCAGCGCCCCCAAATCTCGTCGCCGGCCAGCCGAGAACCCTGGTCAGGGGAGGCACAAGCCGCGGCGCGAGCATCGAGACACCGAGGAACAGGCCCACGGCGCCGATCCCGACTCCGAGCAGGCGAATGCCGGTGCTGAGCCCGCCGGCGAACAGCGCCAGCAGCATCACCGCGACGGAGGCGACCAGCGTCCCCACGGCCCCCGCCTGGCCGAAGCGAGCGAACCTCGAGGGCGGGAGCAGGGCGCCCTCCCGGACGGCGGCGATGGGCGGAACGCGAGTCGAACGGAGCGCGGGCCGTAGCGCCGCCAGGAGCGTGATGACGATCCCCACGACGAGCGAGACGATGACCGTGCGGCCCTTGAACACCGTGCTCGTCTGCGGCAGATCGATACCGAAGGAGACAAGCAGGCTGTTCAGGGCCTTGGCCAGTCCCAGCCCCAGGAAGAGGCCGACGATCGAGGCCACGGTCCCGATCACCAGCGCCTCAATCATCACCGAGCCGAGCACCTGGCGGCGAGTGGCGCCCAGGGTCCGGAGGGTCGCCAGCTCGCGGGTGCGCTGGGCGATCGTGATCGACAGGGTGTTGGCGATCACGAAGCTGCCCACGAACAGCGCCACGCCTCCGAAGGCGAGCAGAAAGTCCTGGAAGATGCTCAAAAAGCCGCTCGTGTCCTTGGTCGCCTGCGCGGCCTGGCCCTGACCGGTTCGGACCTGGGCGCTGGCCGGGAGGAGCGGACGGACGGCGTGCACGAGCTGCTGGGGGGAGACGCCGTGGGCAGCGGCGATGTCGATCTCGTCGAACTGCCCCGGCTTGTTGAAGATGCGTTGCGCGGTGGCGAGGGGGAAGACGGCGATCGTGGCGCCGCCGAGCGACGAGACGCCACCGAACTTGACCGTCCCGGCGATTTGGAACCGCCGCACGGGCCCCTGGGCCACCACGCCGATCGTCTCGCCCGGAGATAGGTGCTGCTTGGTCGCCGTTTCGACGTCGATGTTGACCTGGTCAGGACCGCTCGGCCAGTGGCCGCTGGCGAGGGTGAGCGGGGTGAAGTGCAGGCCCGCCGGGGTGTAGCTGAAAGCGAGGCCAGGAGCGCCTCCCCGGGCGATCACCTTGCCGTTGTGGCCGACCAGCCCGGCCTGGTCGGAGATGGCGCCCGAGGCGAGTGAGACCTCCGGAAGCGCCCGGACGCGGGCCAGGAGGCTCCCGTTCAGCGACGGGGGGGTGATCGTGTTGCCGTTGTTGCTCGTGCCGATCGCGCTCTTGCCCGTGATCACGGCATCGGCGTGGGAATACGCCCGGGTGAACACGGTGGAGAACGCGGCCTTGATCGTGTCGGTGAGGATGTAGGTCCCGCTCACCATGGCGACGCCGAGGACGATGGCGACGGCCGTCAGCGCCGCGCGCGTCTTCCGCCCGAGCAGTCCCTTCAGCGCGACCCGGGTCACGCCTGCAGCGTGCTCATGACCTCGAGCACGTCGGCCGCGGTGGCTCCCCTGAGCTCCTTCACGATGAGGCCATCGGCGATGAACTCGATCCGGTCTGCGATCAGTGCCGCCCGAGCCTCGTGGGTGACCATCACGATCGTCTGGCCATAGTCGGCCGCGGAGCCCTGGAGGAGGTCGAGGATCTCGCCGCCGGTCTTGGAGTCGAGGTTGCCCGTCGGCTCGTCCGCGAACAGGATCGTCGGGCGGGTGATGAGCGCCCGCGCGATCGCCACGCGCTGCTGCTCCCCACCCGACAGCTCGGAGGGCCGGTGCGAGCCCCGCTCGCCGAGCCCGGTTCTGGCCAGAAGGTCGGCCAGCCACTCCTTATCCGGGTTCTCCCCGGCGATCGTCAGCGGGAGGACGATGTTCTCTTCCGCGGTCAGCATCGGCAGCAGGTTGAAGAACTGGAACACGAATCCGACGTGATCGCGGCGCAGCAGCGTGAGCTCGCGGTCATCGAGCTCGGTCAGGTCGGTGCCACCGATGGTCACCGTCCCGCTCGTCGGCTTGTCGAGGCCCGCCAGGAGGTGCATGAGGGTCGATTTGCCCGAGCCGGAGGGCCCCATGACCGCCACCAGGTCTCCCCGCCCGACCTCGAGCGAGACGCCACGCAGGGCCTCGACCGCGGTGGATCCCTCGCCGTAGCGCCGCGTGAGATCGACGGCGCGAACTACTTGGTCGGTCGTCGCGACGGCAGCCGGAGAATCAGCCGGGGAATCAGCCCCCTGTGCTCGTGCGCCCACATGCTTTGTATATCAGGGGCCGCGGAGCGCTCCTAGGCGGTTATCCACACCTTTACAGACGAGCTATCCGATGCTGGGCCTGTCAGCTCGGATCGGGCCTCTCGTCACCGCGGGTCAGGCCCAATGCCTCATCCAATCGAGTCAACTCGATGACCCGCCGCACCGGCCCGTCATCACATATGACCGTCAGCGTCCGCGACGCCCGGCCGAGGCGGCGCTGGGTCCCCAGCAGGAGCTGGAGGCCGGCCGAGTCGATGAAGCCGGTGCCCCGCAGGTCGACGACCACGTCGTCGTCTGATCGCCGGACCAGGTCGTCTAGCTCGCTGGCCAGGCGGGGCGTGGTCAGGACATCGAGCTCGCCCTCGATCTCAAGCCGGACGACGCCAGACTCCACTCGCCGGGCAATGGCGAAGTGCACCGGACCAGGCGGCCGCAGGGCCTCACGCAGGGTCTGCTCTTCGCCGGGATCCCGGGCGGGTCTCTCTTCATCCCGCGCGGGGTCGCGCTCGTGCCCCTCCTGATCCCGCTCCTCTCCACTCCCGCGCTCCTCCATACCCGGGGTGTTGCCCTCGGATGGGGGTCTGAAACGGCCGCTGCGATGTGCGTGGCTGGGCTATGGTGAGCCCATGCCTGACCCGATCACGGTCGTCGTCCTGGAGGGAGATCAGACCGGGCAGGAGTTGCTTGAGCAGGCGGTCCGGTTGCTGGATCCGGACCTGCTGGGGCTCGACGTCGAGCTCGACCATTTCGACCTCTCACTTGAGCGCCGTCGTGAGACCTCAAATGGCGTCGTGAGCGAGGCCGCCGAGGCCATGCGCGAGGCGGGATTGGGGCTGAAGGCAGCGACCATCACGCCCGAGGGACGGGGCGACGTGGGATCTCCGAACCGGATCCTCCGCGAGGAGGTCGACGGGAAGGTGATCGTCAGGACCGGGCGCCGCCTGCCGGGGGTGAACCCGATCGCCGGCGTTCACCATCCGATTTCCGTCGTGCGCATGGCCGTGGAAGATGCGTATGGGGCCGACGAGCGCCGCGAGGGTGAGGAGGACTCGGAGGGTGAGTTGGCCTTCCGGACCGAGCGAATCACCCGGTCGACGTGCCGCGCCGTGTCCGAGTACGCGTTCCGGACGGCGGAGAAACTGGGCGCCCGCGTGTACGGCGGGCCCAAGTGGACGGTCTCGCCCACTTACGAGGGGATGCTCAAGGAGGAGATGGACGCCGCCGCCGAGCGACATGCGGAGGTCGAGTATCGGCCGGTCTTGATCGACGCCACGTATGCGGGGCTGCTGTCAGGCGCCGCCGATGTGCCACTGGTGATCCCGGCGCTCAACCGCGACGGCGACTGCCTTTCGGACATGGTGCTGCCGATGTTCGGGTCGATCGCCGGGGCGGAGTCGGTGCTCCTGGCCTTCGACGAGAACTACGACACGACGGTGGCGATGGCCGAGGCACCGCATGGCACGGCGCCGGCCCTTGAGGGCAAGGACCTGGCCAACCCGCTGGCCATGATCCTGGCCTGCGGTGCCCTGATGCGACATGCAGCGGAGCGCCACGGCGCCGAGGCGGATCGCGCTTCGCGGGCCATCTACGAGTCGGCGCTTGAGACGGTCGCCGCGGGCGTCAAGACGCCCGATCTGGGTGGTCATTCCGGCACAACCGAGTTCACCGACGCGGTGATCGAGCGGGTGCGGACGAAGCTCGAGATCTGGTCGTCGCTGTAGCGGGCCCGCCGCGCCCATCTGCTAGCGGCTGACCGGGCTCCGTGGCCGCCCGGCGTTCAAAAGCCCTGCAAACCGGGTAGTTCCTGAGTAGGCGTGCAAGATCCCTTGCGGGACCCCGGTTCCGTCCGAGGGCAACCGTAGCCTGTCGAACATATGTTCCTCAGAACCTCACAGCCTCTGCGTCGCCTCATGAGCCTCCTTGACGATGTGCTCGGCGACCCATTCGAAGACGAGGCTCCCCCACATCCTCATAGACAGCCCCTGCGCTGGGATCGCACCCGGCGTCCTGGCTCGGTCGCGGCACGCCCCGCGCACTGCATCTCGCCAGTGCGCCCTGCTGCGGCTCCCAGCCGGCGGCGCGAGCGCGTTCTCGAGCCTTCGTCGGCGCGCTAGTACGCGAACGGCTGGGCCGCTTTGGACCCGACCGCCTCCGGCTTGCCGGCGGTCGGTGGTTCCCGCGCGCTCTCAGCCGAGGAGCAGGTGCGCGGCCAGGATCAGACCCGACGGCTCACCGTCGGTTGTCGTCGACCCTGACGTGAGCAGGGCGACGACGACAATCAGGAAGGTGCCCAGCCCCAAGACCACGCAGACAACGAGCAGGGCGAGCGCCTGGGGGTTGGCGCGAAAGAACTTGACCAGGTCCTGCATAAGGCCTCTCCATTGTCGCGCGTCGAGGGCGCGGGCAGCGACCAGCCTCCTGCCAGAGACCCGTGAACGCCCACGGGCGCGGGCAGCTACCAAGCCACGGGCGCGGGCAGCAACGATTCCGCCTCGTGGGGCGGAATGCTGCTCCTGCTGTAGAGAAAAAGCGGCGGCGACCTACTCTCCCAGGCCCTTGCGGGCCAAGTACCATCGGCGCTGAGGGGCTTAACTGCTCTGTTCGGAATGGGAAGAGGTGTTTCCCCCTCGCCATAGCCACCGCAAACCGGTGGGAGACCGCTCACCGCGGACCCTCAAAACTACACAGTGCCAATGCACGGATATCAAATATCCGTCAAGCCCTCGACCCATTAGTACCGGTCTCCTAAGAGTGTTACCACTCGTACAGATCCGGCCTATCAACCTGGTGATCTTCCAGGGGTCTTACTCCCTCAAGGGGATGGGAGAGCTCATCTTGA